>Ga0265594_1000051_pt1 | contig 91507 bp, 89 predicted proteins | sample saktaG_11_FD_190147 | JGI IMG/M metagenome (GOLD analysis project Ga0265594, IMG submission 190147) | Saline water microbial communities from Sakinaw Lake, British Columbia, Canada - sak_2011_5_24_80m | ecosystem: Environmental > Aquatic > Non-marine Saline and Alkaline > Saline ...
TATGGCAGTTGTAAAGGAGAAAGTTTGCAGAGGGGAAAGTCAGAGAAGTATCGCGCTTTCAGGCAAGCTTAAAAAAGATGGGGTTGAAGGCGTCAATTCTGCCGCGTCAGCGGCTTACTTGAACAATAAAATCCAGCCGACGCAGTAAACTGCTCGGTTTATGAGTTAGATGGCACCCGGACCAGATCCGGGGTTATGGTGAGGATTTTCATTTGCTGCACATCTTTGTAGATGCAGATGCGTGCCCGGTCAAACAGGAGGTGTACCGCGTCGCAAGTCGATATCGCCTTGATGTCACATTGGTGGCCAACTCTTGGATGCGAGTCCCGAATGAACGGTGGATTGCGCTCGAAATTGTAGAGGACGGATTCGACGCGGCCGATGATTGGATTGTCGAACACGTGCAACCTTACGACATCGTGGTCACAGCTGACATTCCGCTTGCCAGCCGCTGCCTGAAGGAAGGCGCACGTGTAATTGGTCCAACCGGAAAGCCGTTCACGGAAAACAACATCGGTCAGGCCGTCGCGACTCGGGACCTGTTGTCAGAACTTCGTGGCGCAGGAGAGATAACGGGCGGGCCTCCACCACTAAAAAAGCGTGACCGATCACGTTTTCTTCAACAGCTCGACGACGTGATTCAATCAATCCGCCGTAAGCATCCGCTCAATTTCACCTATCAAGGCTAATTCAGCCGATAGCTGATCGCTGCGGCTGAAGAGCCCGTTAAAAATAATTGGAGGAGTACAAACTATGGAAAGTACAGACAAGTTAGCAGTCCTTATAGACGCGGATAATGCTCAACCAGGCATTGTGGATAGTTTACTGGCAGAGATAGCAAATTACGGGATAGCCAGCGTCAAGAGAATCTATGGCGATTGGACGGCGCCTGGCCTGAAAGGATGGAAAGAGGTTCTATTGCAATATTCTATTCAGCCAATGCAGCAATTTGCGTACACAAAAGGAAAAAACGCAACTGATAGCGCAATGATTATTGACGCAATGGACTTATTGTACGCCGGTAACTTTAACGGATTCTGTATAGTATCGAGTGATAGTGATTTTACCAAGCTGGCGTCAAGAATTAGAGAATCAGGATTATTGGTGTATGGTTTTGGAGAGCAAAAGACGCCTTCCGCTTTTGTTTCAGCTTGTGACAAATTTATTTACACAGAGGTTCTTCGAGCGAAGACTGATGAAAGTGAAGCGATTGTCAAAAAATCCAGCAGCCAGTTGAAACAAAATACAAAACTGGTAAGCCTGTTACGTAATGCAGTGGAAGCGTCCTCCGATGAAAGTGGGTGGGCTCACCTTGCGCCTGTCGGCAGCAATATTGCGAAACAATCACCTGAGTTTGACCCACGCAATTACGGGTATGGAAAGCTCGGCGAGTTGGTTTCTGCAACAAAGCTTTTTGACATGGAAGAAAGGCAAATAGGTGCCACCGCCTCAAAGGCCATTTATGTTCGTGATAAGCGGAAGAAATAGACGCGCCGCTTATTAAGTCGTTGGCCCACTGAAGGTGGAGGTACACCTAAAATTGGATCGTGATAAGGGGACGGGGTTGAAGTTGCGCGTTTCCGGCGGGCGGCAGGTTATTTCCGTGAGTTTCCCGACCAGACGCGTTCGAGGGCGTCTTCGATGGGTTGCGGATCGATATTCCGCATGAGGGCGCCGATGTACTGAATCTGCCTGCGCCGGGCGCCATGGCTTTTTGTTTTCCGTGCTAATTCGATGGCCGTCAGGAGCTCATCCGGCAGATCCATGGTCTTAAGCTGGTCGAACGGCAGGGCGACCAACTGTTCGCCCAGGCGCTGCAGTGCCCGGTCTTCATTTTTTTTCCGGGTTCTGCTTTTATACTCCGTATCCATTTTGCAGCCTCCCTTTTCCAGATCACCCAACATCAATACCCGTTAAAATTTTCCTCCGGCGGCGCGCTCGCGTTCTTCCCACCGAAGAACGGACGAAAATCCGGGGGCAGTATGGTGCTATTAGCGGGAATTATCAGACGGGAGATTTAAACGTCATGTCACATTTTATATTTTATTCATTCGACATTCCCAACCGACATCTATCTCAATTCAATTTTATGGAAATCGAAGTCCGTCCCGCTATAATTTAAATAAACCCGGCCATCTTCCCCTGTTTCAATATACATCTCGTTCCCGGACAGATAATTCCCGGTCTGTTTTTCCAGTCGGGTATTCATCAGCTCCCTGGTGAGAAGATTAAACAACAGGTAGGTGGTTTCCGCCCGGCCTTCAATTTCAGCGGGCATTGATATTACAACCGCCCATCTGTTATCCGGCGAAATGTCCATGATCTGCAGTACTGCTGCAGTGTCACGGTAGGCCATCACGCCCCGGTTTTCCGCATCATCCAGCAGCAGTTCGTTCTCCGCCCGATTCAGGTAAACGTTTTTAATTGGAGAAAGCCCGGCAGCCGCGGTGGAAAGAAGGCAGTCATTGAAATATATTTCGGAGATGCAGATGTCCTCATACCTGTTTCCGGGACGGGTGTCCACTATCTCCATCTGTAATATCAGGCATGAATCGGCTTTGGGAATATTGAAATTCTTATCATATTGCTGAAACACTCTGTTTTTAAATTCTGCCAAGTCCTGAGACGCAAAATCCAGGGGTATGGACTGAACGCCGAAACTGTCGGCCAGCTGAACTATTTTGGTTTGTGAAAACCTGATTGTTTTATACAGCATGGCATTTTCGGAAACAAAACCGTCCGGGTTAACCGCTGCTAAAACCGAGAGCCGGATCGATTTCGGCCGGGAGTTTAATTCATACAGTTTCTTACTTTTTCCATATCCGGCAAACAAGTTTAATATCAGGTTATCTCTTTCGGGCAGTCTTATATACAGTAAAGACGCATCCGTGCCAGTACCGATCACCCAGCAGGTGTTAACATCCGCATCGAAACATGCGGACGGCGGGTAGCGGTTATCGGAAATATGATCTGTACCGAACTGGGCATAGGAAATGGTATCCACCAGGCTGATTTCAATCCAGCCGGGTGGTGACTGTGCCCTGCCAGAACTAAAAACAAAAATGCAGATAAAAACAGAAAACAAAATACTACAGCAGGTTCTGAATCCATTTATAGGTATCTTCTGAATAAATTTCATATTCTGTTTTTTTTAATCTTTTCAGACTCTGCTTATAGTCATCCATTTTTTTAAGGATGGCCTTTATTTCCGCTTTACTTTTTTTGAGATGATCTGCTCGATTACCGACCGGATGGTCTAATATGCAGCCGGGCTGACATAGAGCGTGTATTTCTTTTTTTCCAAATCATATGCAGTTGAAATATCAAGAGTATTTGACAAACTGCTGCCGCCGCCTTTCGGCTTCATAAATATGCTCTGATTATACACCGCACCGAACATTTTTTCATTCACCCGGATGTCTCGTTTTTTCCACCCGCTTGCGGTTAGTTGCGAAACAAGCCCGGCATGCCACTTATCCAGACCCGCTTTAACTGTTTCATCAATACCTTCTTTTTCAAATTTGGCTGTAAGATCAGAAGATTTTTTGGTGATTTCGATAAATACCAGTTCTTCAGGAATGCTGATTCCAAATTCCTGTAATTTCTTCATCATCCCTTCTTGGGTTTTGAGGGAATATTCTTTTACTTTTTTCTTGGCAGTTGCCTCAGGCGCTTTTTTCTCTTCTGATCCGCCTCCGCAGGACCATACCAACACCAATGAAACCAGCAGGAATAACACCGTTATTCTTTTCATCATCGAATCTCCTTATTTTTAGATTATCCTGGTTCAGGCAGCAATAAAACCGTTTAAAACCTATACATATTTATTTTAACATTAAATATTTGATTTGATACGACATTTCTTTCTTGTGGGGGAAATATAGAGAAGTTCCATTTGTATGTCAATTATTTTTTCCCACAAGATGTTGTGTCGGTGTTTGACTGCATCCGCTCCTGAGAGAATGATGCCTGGATGATATGTTTGGCCAGGTTTTCCATGGCTGTTTCATCCTCCGGCGGCGCGCTCGCGTTCTTCTCACTGAAGAACGGACTTTACCACAATTCAGTTGATTTTACGCCCAAACTCATGCAATATCTGCCCTGGTGCGGCAACGGCAGGGTTCATTCAAACGCGTAACAACTAATACTGTAAAAGGTTTGAAATGATCGAGCAATATCTCTACCTTCCTTTCCGGCTCCGATTGAAACGAAAGTGGTGAAAAATGGTATCAGCCGATTGGGTCAAACACCCTGGAAGAGAAAAGCGGAAAACGGCGGCATATCAGTATCAGAAGGATTCCCGTTATTTTGCCATGGTAGCCGACGGCTTAAAAGAAGCCGCCGCGGAGGAATTAGCTGAACTCGGCGCCGAAGATGTAAGGCCGGAATTCAGCGGAATTTATTTCAGGGCGGACAAATCAACCCTGTATCGAATTAATTATCTGACCAGGCTTCTTTCACGGTGTCTTGCGCCTTTAATATCATACACCTGTCATGACACCGATACGCTCTATCAGAAGGCCAAACAGATCGAGTGGGAAGATTTTTTTGCGGAAGGCAATACCTTTGCCATATCGGGGAATGTTTCCGACAGCGCGATTTCGCATTCAAAGTACGCTGCTCTCCGCCTTAAAGATGCGGTTGCAGACTATTTCAAGGAAAAAACCGGTCAGCGTCCGGATGTGTCGGTAAGGAATCCGGATATCCTGCTGAACCTTCATATCAAGCACGATAAGGCAGTAATAAGCCTCGACACTTCAGGCGGCGCGCTTCACCGGAGAGGATACAGAGAGGAGACCGTTTCGGCGCCGATGCAGGAAACCGTCGCCGCCTCGATTATCCGCTTCAGCGAATGGGACGGTTCTGTTCCTTTATATGATCCTTTGTGCGGGTCGGGAACCCTTTTGTGTGAAGCGCTCATGCGGTATAGCAATATTCCTGCGGGTGTTTTCAGGGATCGATTCGGTTTTGAATTTCTGCCCGACTTTGACGGCGCGGTCTGGAAGCAGGTAAAAAAAGAGGCCGACGGACACATCCGGGAACTGCCGAAAGGGCTGATTGCGGGCAGTGATGTGTCCGCGGAAGCTGTCAGAGCGGCGCGGATAAACCTGATGGGGCTCCATTACGGAAATAGTGTAAGCGTTGAAAGGGCGGACTTCAGAGAACTGCCCGCCCTTGAAGGGCATGTAATTGTAACCAATCCGCCTTATGGCATTCGGATGGGGGGAGGCGAGAACCTTGAAATATTTTATAAAGATCTCGGGGATTTTCTGAAACAGAAATGCAAAGGCTCGGCCGCTTTTGTTTATTTCGGAGAACGGGAGTATATCAAAAAAATCGGGCTGAAAGCATCATGGAAAAAACCGATCAAGGCCGGCGGGCTTGACGGCAGGCTGGTTAAATACGAGATGTACTGAGAGCACTAAGCGGCAGCCTCCTCCGGTCAATGATCACCAGGCTGTCCCCTTCCAGGTAAACGGTGTTTTCCAGATCCATCAGTAACGGCTTTTTCATACCCGCATCGTCCATTAGGTTCTGAAAATATAATTCTTCGGTGCTTAAAACGTACGGTAAATTATAAAAAAGAGATCGGCAACAGTCAAGAGTTAAGGGGATTTTCCTTCCTTGACAAACCGACTGTTTCGTTATAGCAATAGAATCGATATGTTGTGGAATCCATAGTAGATGGATTTAAAGACATCTGTAAATTGCAAAGACTTCTCAGACTGGTAACTTTAAGAGGAAATTAAAGGTGACTAAAAGCAGAGAGGAAATCCTGGCACAGTATAATAAAGGCCTCGTTATGGTCTTCACCGGGAACGGTAAAGGGAAGACGACCGCGGCGCTCGGACAGGCCCTCCGGGCAATAGGACACGGCAACAGGATATATCTGCTCCAGTTTATGAAGGGGAGAAAATACGGGGAATTGCTCGCCGCGGAAAAGTACTTGCCCGACCTGACGTTTCATCTGGCAGGTCTGGACAGTTTCGTAATGAGGGACAGTCCGGCTCCGATCGATATCGAACTGGCCAAACAGGGATTAGATATTGCCAGAAAGATAATAGAATCTAATGAATATGACATGGTAATACTCGACGAGATTAACGTAGCCATCGACTTTAAGCTGATCCCGCTCAATGAAGTTATTCAAATCATCAAAAACAAGCCTGCCAAATTACACCTGATACTGACCGGCAGATACGCCCCCCCCGAAATTGTAGAGTTAGCCGATACGGTAAGTGAAATCAAAGAAATCAGGCATCACTATACAGCCGGCATAAAGGAGAGAACCGGTATAGATTACTAATAAAAAGGCCGTACATTACGAAGAGGAGGTAGCAAAAATGACCAAGGAAGAAAAGATCGAAGAGATCAGACAGCGAGCGAGAAAAAATTTTAGTCTGGGTTATAATTGCGCTGAATGTGTATTGGAAGCCGTGACAGCCCTGATCGATACAGGATTGCCCGAAGAGGCAAGAAAAGTTGCCACGGGGTTTGGTGGCGGCGTCGGGCTTTATGGAGATAGTTGCTGCGCGATTGTCGGTGCTGTCATGGCGGTAGGCGCCGTTCATGGAAGGAGTTCCCTGCCTGAAGGTGAAGGCAAGGAAGCAGCAAAAAAGGCAAAAGAGCAGCTTTATGGAAAGCCCGGCCTCTACAGATTGTTTAATCAGATCCCCAACAGAATTAAAGAAAAATATGGTTACACTCTTTGCCGGGATATAACATCCAAATGGCATGATGACTGGCTTTGCCGGGAACATGCTCTTCATTGCCGTGAGATCATTACCGACGCGGCGGGAATTGCCGCTGAGCTTATCCTGTCGGATAAAGATGAACTTGCATCAAGACCATTTGGCGATAACGTGGAAAATGTAAAGTAGGGCCTGTTCCCTGGACAGGCCTGTCCAGGGCCGATGAGAAGATCGGCCCTTCCCGCAAATTGAGATCTTTTGAAAAAGTCTCAATTTGTGTTTATTTGGCTCCTTCTCCATTTTGCCATTGTGAAGCTCCCTGCCCACAGGGCGGGGCTTCCCGGTAAGGCATATATTTATTTTATTGCGCCCCTTGCGGGTGCGCTCCCGGTCAAACATAAGCAGAGGAGACCTCAAATATGAAAGTTTGTATAGTCGGCGGGGGGGGCGGTGCGAATAATGCCGCCAATGTGATCCGCTCTTTAGACAAAGATGCTCAAATCGATATCTTCACCACCAGGAATGAAATAGGATATATACCGTGTGAAATCCCATTTGTATTAAGAGGAATCGTCCCTTCATGGGAAGACTGTTTTGCCTTCAGGGAAAAATTCTACCAGCAGAGAAATATAACCGTTCATCTTAATACTGAGGTTACCGACATCCTGAGGAAAGAAAAGCGTTTAGTGGCCGGAGGTGATACTTACGATTATGATAAGGTCATCCTGGATCTGGGAGGTTCCCCAACGATTCCCCCAATTCCGGGCCTTGATGGCTGGAACGAATTGGTGTTAAGCACCGACCTCCGATATGCGAGAATCCTGGAGGAAACTATGTCCAGGCATACAAGTGCGGCGATAGTCGGCGCCGGTATGATCGGGCTGGAATTAGCTGAAGTCTTTTTGGAAAAGAACTATAGCACCATTTACAGTTTAGACATTCTGGAAAACGCCCTCGGGCTATTATTGGATAAGGAAATGGCCGAGGTGGTTGAACAGAGAATAAAAGAACGTGGAGTAGAGCTGATTCTGTCGGCCAGGATAGAGAGCATAGCAACCCGGGAAGGCAAGAAGATAGTATCCCTCCCCGACCGGAAACTGGAAGTGGATTTTGTCCTCTTTGCTACCGGCTCCAGGCCCAATGTGGCGCTCGCCGGAAAGGCGGGAATCGAAGTGGGTAAAACAGGGGCTATTGCCGTAAACGAATACCTGCAAACCAGCGATCCCGATATTTATGCCATCGGGGATTGTATGGAAAATTCGGATGCGGTCCGGGGCAGTAAAATACTCTACCAGACCGCACCCAATACGGCCCGAAGCGGCAAGATAGCCGCCACAAATCTAACGCTGGGCAATGTCCTCCTTTATAAGGGGACGACCATGCCATTTATTACCGAAATTTTTGGCTATCAGGTTGGCGCGGTGGGGTTTACGGAAAGTTATGCCCGCAATAATGGCTTCGATGTGTGTACCTCCATAACAAAAACCGCTACCCGGCGGCGTCTGTTCGGGGGCAAGCCCATACATATCAAGCTCATTGCCGATCGTAACAGTCATACCCTGATCGGGGGCCAGGTTGTCTCTGAAGAGTCTGTGGCAGCGCAGATCGACAAACTGTCTTTAGCGATAGCGGAGAAAATTCCGGTAGAAAGGCTGTCGCTTATCGATACTTGCTACTCGCCGCCAGTCAGCACAGCGTATGCCCCTCTCACAATGGCGCTCGATAATATACGGTGGTAGGGAATGGGGTTAGCGAGCGAATAAAATCAACAATTTTCCTTACCCCGATAAACGGGATAAGTCCCACTAAAGGGGATAAATGCGTTAACGAATTTGCTTTCTACCGGAAAGCAAATTCTAACTTACTAAACAGTCGGAGATTCCCCGCAGCTTGCTGCGGGGAGCTTCAATGATACTTCGGGGTGTATATTTCCGGCCAATTCTCCCAGCCCGTCCACAATTCTGTGTGATGGATAATCTATCTAATCGGTATTAAGGAATGGTATAACGATAAAAATTTGTTAAATTGGGTGGAAAAACGAAAGGGGAGTTGCTGGTAAAACATGAAAGAAGAAAGTGAGGTTAATTATCTTTTTGAGGTGAGCTGGGAGGTCTGTAATAAAGTCGGTGGTATCTATACCGTCTTAAGGACGAAGGCCTGGCATGCCGTTGAACATTTCGGTGAACATTACCTTCTTATTGGGCCGGATGTGGGGAATAATTCTGAGTTTAAAGAAACCGATGAAGATATATGGGATGACGTAAAGCGCGAAATAAGCGGCATAAACCTCACGTGTCGCTGCGGCCGGTGGGATATATCAGGCAGGCCTCGGGTCATACTCATTAATCATAACAACAAGTATCAGGCTGATAAGCTGCTGTTTCAGTTATGGCAGGATTACGGCGTAGATTCAATAAAAGGGGAATGGGACTATATCGAACCAATACTGTTCGGCACTGCAGCAGGTGAAGTCATTCAAGTTCTGCACCGACTACTCGCAGGAGACAAGGAAATAGCAGTTGCGCAGTTTCATGAATGGATGACCGCCGCCGGGATGCTTTATATAAAGAAACAGAGCCCGGCAATTGCCACTGTATTTACAACCCATGCCACAATGCTCGGGAGATACCTTGCCGGAAACGGTGTCGATATTTACACAAATATAGAGGATATACCCCCCCAGGAAATGGCCGCAAGGATGAATATTACCGCCAAACATTCCATGGAGACTGTGTCCGCGCGGGAAGCCGACTGTTTTACGACAGTGAGTGATATAACGGCACGCGAGGCTGGTCATTTTCTGCAGCGAAAACCGACTATGGTACTTCCTGATGGCATCAATATAGACGATATTCCGGGCTGCTATGAAGAAATGGAAACAATTTATGAACGACGCCGGCCATTGCTTGAATTTGCATCCAAATTTCTCAAGGGGCAACTGGATCCAGGCAATACAAAAATCTTCATGATATCAGGTCGATATGAATTCCAAAACAAGGGAATCGATTTGTTCCTCGAATCGCTCAAGAAGGTAAATGATGGTTTGAAAGAATCAAAAAGCCATACAAAGATTGTGGCCCTTCTCTGCATAGTGAACGGAAATATGGGCATTTCCAATGATATGCGGGAGATCCTGAAGGGTGTTGATGTCGAGCGATCGGGTATTTCCAGAATCTGCACACATCAACTGCATGATCCCCAGCATGATCCAATCTGGAACGCGTGCAGCACTTTGGGCCTTTTCAATACTCCCGATGATGCCGTAAAGATTATTTTCATGCCGGTTTATCTGGATGGATATGATGGTCTGCTGAATCTGCCGTACTACGATGTTCTGAGTGGGTGTGATCTCGGTGTATTCCCATCGCATTATGAACCCTGGGGATATACGGCCCTCGAAAGTGCGTCGTATTGCGTTCCCACGGTAACGACAGATCTTGCAGGATTCGGAATGTGGGTCAAGAACAATTCTGATAATCAGAACAAAGGAATTATAGTTCTGGATTATCACGAGAAAACTCGTGAACAAGTTGTTGAGTGTCTAAGAGGTCATATCGCGAATCTTTTAGAATGGTCTCAGGAGGAAATTACTAACCAGAGAAAACAGGCACGTATAATTGCTAAAAAGACTGACTGGAAAGAGTTCTATTCCTTTTATCTCCAGGCTTATTCCAAAGCTGTTAAGAATGCCCGGGATCGGTTACACGCTCTGGATACCATTTCTTACAAGTGAGAAATCTATTATACAGGCACGGATTCTCTTCAGCCTTGTTTCAAGCGCTTCAGCGAAAGCGCTGTATTGACTGCCAGGCCACAGCAATAAAATACGAAAGGCTCAATGGGTGGCAGGCTACTCACTTAACATTACCCGAAATCAATCAAATTACGTGAGATACCTTCATGGTTTTGTCTCTGCAATTTTTTCTGATTTCTGATCCCACAGGTGTATCAGGTAATCCTTTTGTTCTTCAAACTTTAAAGCCTGATCTTCGACAAGAGCCTCTGCTTCCTGAGATGACATATCCCAGCTTTCTCTGGTGAAAGAAGCCACACGACATTGATATAGCGGAGTCATCAGATCGATAAGTTTGTGCCGGTTAATCTGCCATGCATGAAAAGTGGCTGCAAGTTCGTAGAGGATTTTGACCCAGATATCGGTAGGGAGATAAAAATTTGCAGCGTCCATTTCTGAAGCCTTCCTGATATGTTCGAAGCATTGTTCGCTGAAGACATCATTCCACAGAGCAGAAAACTGCTGGAAGCCGATCTTGAAGTTTTCGATCATTCCATCGATGTTGACATTAATTGGTTCCAGCTCCAAAATACCCTCAAAACCAAATGTCTCGACGGGTTCGCTTCCTCGTACATTTTTCCAGTAGTTTTCATATTCCTCCATAAGATAGAATACAGTCCACATTACCTGGCGGAACATGGGGGCAAGATGCTGAGCAGGATCTTTAGCATCGTGGATTTTAACACCGAGATTCGATTGGCAAATTTTAAAATTGCGAGTTACAACATTCGTGGTCATCCAGACATCAATACCGAAGCGAGCCACGTCCGTTTCCCAGATATCCTGTTCTATATAGAATTTGACCACGTCCCTGGAAAGGGCGAAGTCTCCGCCTATAGGCTGGCGTATCCTTTTTCCGTAAAGGGCTCTTGTCAAGTTATATACAATATTATTTGTTATGGTACCGTCATATTTGTGCCGCATATAAACCGGGGCTACATACTGATATCCCTTATCAAGGACAGGGTCGAGGAGGTACTTGACCCAGTCCGGTGTGATACTGCGAAGGTCTGAATCGACAACGACACATGCCTTGATTTTAAGTCGATTAGCCGCCTCGAAGATGGATCGTAAAGCAGTTCCCTTACCGGCAGGACCCCGGTATATTGTCACAACCTTCTCCTGCCATGGTTTGATCTGAAACTCCCTGGCGACTTCACGAGTATCGTCGGTTGACCCACCATCAGCGATAAAAATCACACCTCTCATATCATTATAATGTTTGGCAAGACCATAAGTGACCATCCGGATCACATGCTCGACCGTTTTCTCGTTGTTGTAACAGGGAATACCGATCAATATGTCGGCCGATTCTATCTCTTCAAGCCGTTTTGAACCATAGGGCCTCAGAGCTGTATCATAGTGCATGGTAAATTATGACCTCCCGTTCCATCTTATTTCGCATGTATTGTATCATATTTCAATAGAATTTAGAGAAATAATACATTTGAATCATCTTCTCCACCGAACTCGATGTTATCAAGAAAAAATCCATAATAGTTATTTCTGTGCACAGAACCCGCTTGTCTTTATCATGTCTCATAATTTCCTCTTATTGAGATTATGATTCTGGTAGTGCATGGTCCCGGTTACTGTGTTGCCCATATGTCATTCAAACAAAATTGAAGCTCCCCGCCACAGGCAACGGGGAACGAAGTAATTCGAAGAATAATGCGCTCGCTGTTCAGTTCAAAGCTTGCTGGTTTCTAATTATTTTTAAATGGGACTCCGGGGTGTATAATTTTAGCCAATTCTTCCAGCCCATCCACAATTCTGGGCGATGGATGATCCGTCAGATCACTGTTGAAGATATGGATATTGTTATTTTTGACTGCCGGAATATTTTTCCACCTTTTCCACTTGTCCCTTATCCGGTTAAAATCTTCTCCCCTCTTCATTGATGACACGATAATAATTTCCGGTTTTCTGACAATGACCTCCTCTATGCTGTAGCGGGGATATTTGGCTGTTCCCTCCCCCGAGATATTTATCCCACCTGCCAGCGTTATCAGCTTATTGTGAAAGGTATCTCTCCCAACGGTAACAATGGGATCAATCCCTATCTGGAAAAAGACCCTCGGTTTTCTCAAACAAGAGGTTTGCGAAACAACGGTACTAACCCTCTCGCGGAGGGTGCGAACCAAGCCTTTCGCCATGTTATTTCTCCCCGTTATCCTGCCGATGTCCAGCACCATCTTGAATATTTCTTCGAGACTCGCCGGATTGATCATATATACAGGAAAGCCTATTCTCTCCAGTTGTTCAATCATCTCTTTTTTGTTTCCCTCGGCAGTGCCTATGATCAGATCCGGATTAAGAGAAACAACTTTTTCAAGAGAGATGTTTACAAAACTGCCGACGCGCGGTTTTGACTTGGCCGCCTCGGGGTAATCGCTGAACGTCGTTACCCCGACAATCTCTTCATCCAGACCGAGGGCGAAAAGGGTCTCCGTTATGCTGGGTGCAAGAGAAACTATACGCTTCGGCGATGAAGGAATGTTTACTTCCCTTCCAGTTTCGTCGATGTATAAACCGGCATAAACCCCCTGTGAGGAAAGAATCACTAAAATTATCAAAAAAACTTTTATTCCGTACTTAGAAAAAAACCTCAGCATTGAGTCTCCCCGGCAAGAAATATGTTTATTTTTAGTGCGCCACCGGTTATCGTAACATCCCGGTTGCCATGGCCATCTTAACTTGTTGGATCTACTTTAAAATGGACGCGAATCACCTTACGTCCTCTATCCAGGAGGGCCTGGCGGTCTCCTATGGCCTGGGCGGCCTTGAGAACACCAAAGGTTATCGACGAGTCAGATGATCCCGCTTCTTCGGGGATGGGTGCGTCTCGCCGATCATCAGTAGTAAACTGTATGAAAAGTCCATGACCGGCATCGCCTTTGTGCAGTTGACCTGTGGAGTGGAGGAAGCGGGGTCCATAGCCGAGAGTGGTTGCCAACCGAAATCGGTCACGCAGTGACGTACGAAATGTTTGTAACAATGCTTCCATCTCAGCAGTTGGCTGCAGATATGCCTGAAGCGCTATATACGCCCCCGGTTTGGCCTGATCGAGGAAGGAACCCAAAGCCGATTCCGGACTGTCCGCTTTTACCTCACCGTAGACAGCCATAACCTCCCCGTCAAAGGCAGGCTTCTCATCGGGGAGCGATCCTTTTTCTCTATATTCGGCCGCTATCTTGCTCGCGAGTATCTTGGCAGCCTCCACATCGGGTTGATCAAAAGGATTGATGCCCAAACGATAGCCGGCCACAGCTATTGCCATCTCCCATAGAAAAAATTGTCCGCCAATATCGTAGACATCATGCAAAGATATATACAAAACGGGATGTCCGGCATTTTCCAGGGCTGAAAATAATCCATCCTTTGTCTCATCTCCATCAAGCCGAATCGAGACGAAGAGACGATCCTCACCGTAAACGGCAGGGGAGCCAACCTGCTCACCGACCACCGGCAGGATTCCCTTACCCTCCTTACCGGTACTTTCAGCGATAAGCTGCTCCACCCAATCACCAAAGCTCGCAATTTTAGGTGAGCTAATGAGGGTTACCTTGTCCCTCCCTGCTTTAGCAAGATCCCCCAATACCACACCAAGGCTTCCCCCGTGATTGTTGCCCGCGACAGGACAATCACATGATTCACAGTTGCAGGCCATTGTCATGGCACGGTCAAGTAAGGTTTTTATGTCCATACCGATGAGCGCCGCCGGGACCAGTCCAAAGAACGATAGTGCGGAATAGCGGCCTCCGATGTTCGGGTCATTGAGGAAACAATCACGAAAGTGGTAGTGCTCGGCGAGTTCTGTAAGTGGACTGCCAGGATCCGTAATGGCAATAAAGTTTTCTCCGGCCCGTTTCTCACCTAAAGAGCTCTTAACCCGGTTATAGAAAAATTTGAAAAACGAGAGAGTTTCAACTGTTGTACCCGACTTGGTTGATACGATAAATAGGGTGCGGGCAGGATCAAGCCGTTCGGCATAAGCCAGTACCACGGCGGGGTCGGTGCTGTCGAGTACAGCTAAATTCAGATAACCTTTTTTTACACCGAATGTCTTTCTAAAAACCTCTGGAGCAAGACTGGACCCACCCATGCCAAGCAGCAAAGCATCAGTATAGCCACTACCACGGACATCATCCACCAGGGCATCAAGGCGCTTAATGTTATCAACCATTATCTCAGGGATGTGAAGCCAACCAAGACGATTCGTAATCTCTGCAGGATCAGATCTCCAAACGGTGTGATCATGAGCCCATATGCGCGACATCACCTTTTCATCTCTCAATTCGACCAGGGCCTTTTCTACCTTAGTTTGATACGAAGCTAATTTAAACGAGATATTCTGCCAGCCGGTCATAAACTTTTCTCCTTATCTCTCCTTATCTCTCCTTATCAGCTCCTTTGCGGCATGAACAACGTGTTCAGCAGTTATGCCAAACTTTTCGAACAGGACCGAGGCAGGAGCGCTGGCTCCGAAACTCTCCATACCCACTACCATACCCTCCAGACCAACATAGTGCTCCCACCCTAATTTGATCCCGGCCTCAACTGCAACCCGGATCTTTACTGAAACCGGCAACACAGTTTCTCTGTATTCAGCCGGCTGCCGATCGAAGATTTCCCAGCTGGGCAGTGAGACTACACGCACATCGAGACCTTCGCCAGCCAGTTTTTTGCCTGCTTCCAGAGCCATATGTGTCTCAGAACCGGTTCCGATCAGGATTACTTCAGGTGCCTCCCGGCCTGACTGCCATAGAATGTAACCACCACGTCGCAGTCCCTCCGCCGCGGCACATTCTATCCTATCCAGCACCGGCACGTTTTGCCTCGTGAAGATAACGGCAGTGGGACCACCACTATTCAGCAGGCCCATTCGCCATGCCTCCACCGTCTCCCCCGCATCAGCCGGACGGATCACGGTGAGGTTGGGAACGGCCCGGAGATTCATGAGGTGTTCAACTGGCTGGTGCGTGGGGCCATCCTCACCCACGCCAATGCTGTCGTGAGTAAAAATATAGATAACACGGGCTTTAGACAATGCTGCCAAACGAACAGGAGGACGCATATAGTCGGAAAATACCAGAAATGTGGCTGTATAGGAAATAAATCCTCCGTGCATTGCCATGCCTGTGGTGATGGCTCCCATTGCGTGCTCGCGTACCCCGAAATGCACGTTACGTCCACCATATCCCCACTCTCCTCCAACCGCGCCCTGGAGTCTTTCAGGTGAGCTATCCGGCGATTGAAAATCTCCAAAACCCTTCAGCCAGGAGAAGGTTGACGGATTCAGATCGGCTGAACCGCCCATAAGCTCCGGCATTTTTGGGGCGAGGGCTTGCAGGACAGTCTCAGAGGCCTTGCGGGTCGAAGTACCTTTCGAGTCTGTTTGAAAGGCGGGAAGCTCTGCATCCCACCCGGCAGGAAGTTCACCGTTCATCCTCCGATTAAACTCTTGTGCTGATTCTGGACAGGCTTCACTGTAACGTGCAAAACGATCTTCCCATTCAGCCTTACTTCTCCTCCCGTCTGCCAGAGCTTTCCTGAAATGTCTCAATACATCCTCAGGAATAAAGAAGTCCGGCTCAGAGGGCCAGCCGAGATTTTTCTTGGTCGCGAGTAACTCATCCCGGCCAAGCGGTGAGCCATGGATTCCGAACGTACCCTGTTTATTCGGAGCTCCATAGCCGATTACAGTGCTAATACATATGAGTGAAGGCTTGGAAGTTTCCATCTTAGCAGTCTTCAGCGCAACATCAATAGCAGAAAGATTGCTGCCTTCGTCAACCTTCTGTACATGCCACCCACAGGCCTCGAATCGTTTTCTTATATCTTCAGTAAAGGTAAGTGAGGTTGAGCCGGCCAGTGAAATACGGTTGTCGTCAAATAGTACGATCAATTTGCCAAGGGCAAGGTGCCCTGCCAGTGAACAGGCTTCAGACGTTACTCCTTCCATAAGGTCACCATCACCGGCGATAGCATAGGTGAAGTGATCGACAATTCTATGGTCAGGCCGATTGTATCGTGCTGCAAGGTGTGCCTCGGCAAGAGCCATCCCAACGGCATTACCGATTCCCTGGCCGAGAGGCCCTGTAGTAACCTCAACACCGGGTAAACTATGGCCCTCCGGGTGGCCTGCTGTCCTGCTTCCCCACTGTCGGAACGACTGTAACTCGGACAGCGGCAGATCATAACCGGTAAGATGAAGAAGGGCGTACAGCAGCATTGACCCGTGGCCCGCCGAAAGAATAAAGCGATCACGATCTATCCATAGAGGGTCTTCAGGGTTGTGCTTAAGATGCCTTGTCCATAACACATAGGCCATTGCCGCGGCCCCCATCGGCATGCCGGGATGACCTGAGTTGGCTTTCTGTATCGCATCAGCCGCCAGAAATCGTATGGTATTGATACTTTGTTGATCAAGCAACGCTTGCTCACTCATTACGGCTCCTCCTTAAATCCACAAATAATCTTTCTGTTGCAGAACTTTGTCTTATTTTTTCAGTGGTTGTCCGTTCATCAATTTAACAACAGCAAATCCGGGAAAGTAATCTATAACATTGAGGCAGCCAAAGTCCTGTTCAATAGAATAGAAATTTTTCAGGTCAAGGTTCATGGCGTCTGCGAGGATTACTCGATTGACTCCTCCGTGAGCAACCAGGACGACGTTTTTCCCGTGGTGCGCATCGAGTATCTTCTTTGCGGCGGGAATTACCCTCTCGGCCAGGTCCCCGATACTTTCCCCGTCCGGCACCCTGTACTCGACTATTTCTCTTCTTCGCTCATCCAGGGTACCTGGAAATCGTTCTTCTATCTGATCTATGTTTAACCCTTCCCACAGTCCAAAATCCAATTCTGTTAATGCGCTGCACTGCTCCGGGATCAAGCCGTGGGGTTCGGCGATTATCTCTGCTCCTCTTCTGGTGCGGATCAAGTCACTGGAATAGACGGCCGCCAGAGTTTCATCTCTCAGCCTGACCGCCACTGCCTCCATCTGCCCGATTCCGAGTTCCGTTATATCAACATCATTCTGACCATTACATGTACCATTCAGATAATTGGTCACCTGGCCATGTCTTACTAAATATAATCTGGTATGAATATCCACATTCCCCCCTACCTGCTAATATCGTGTCAATCAAGAAATGTCATTTCGACCGCAGGGAGAAATCTAAGATTTCTCAGTCGTGAAAACTCCTTCGAAATGACAGGGTATCGTTGACATAACACTAAGCGAAAAGTCCGCATATCATTAGAAGTGTAATAACCTCGTTAATTTCATTCGCCGCACCCATGATATCCCCCGTTACCCCCCCGATACGCCTCTTGAAAAAGAAACCGAGAAGAAGGGTCACGGCTGCGATAAGAAGCATTATCAACAATCCCCTCAGTTGAAATAAACCGATCAGTATGACGGCAGTTATAAGTGAGGCGATAACGTATTCTTTTCTTCCCGCAAACCGGGTAAACACAAGGGCTGTTCCATTTCCGGATCTGGCATAACTGAAGCCGGATGCCAGCTGAACCGTTGACCATCTCCCTAAAACAGGCATTATCAGAAGGGCCGCGTTTTTGATTTCTCCAGGTACCTCCATCAGGGCAGATACCTTCAATATCAAAAGGAGTATCAAACCAACGACGGCGAAGGAACCGATCTTGTTGTCCCTCATAATAGCAAGCGTTTTTTCACGGTCGCTCCCGCCGGCCAGACCGTCAATCGTATCGGCGAAACCATCGAGATGAAGAGCACCCGAAAGTATTACCAGTACCACGATGACAAGTATATCAACGACAGGTAATGGAAGAAAAAGGCTAAAAACAGCCCTGGCGGCCACAAGTATCAAACCGATGAGGAAACCGACCACCGGGTAATAGGACATCGACCTTCCAAGCTCTTCCCCTGTAATGTCAGGATCTCTTGACACCCTGATTATGGTGAGAAACTGTAATGCTGTAAGAAATCCCTTCATTATTTTAGTGCCTTATCCACACCTGCCGATTCAAATGTCGCCATCTTTGTCATGATCTTTACGGCAGCCTCGATTATAGACATCGCTATAGCTGCACCCGTCCCCTCCCCCAACCTCAAATCTAAATCTAAAATCGGCTTCTGCCCCAAACGCTCAAGCATCTGCTTATGTCCGGCTTCGGAAGAAAGATGCGAGCAGAACAGGTATTCATTTATCGCAGGATTCAGTGCAACGGCTATCAGGGCACCCGCTGTGGATATAAAACCGTCGACCACAACCGGTATCCGGTGAAAGGCACACCCTATAATAAGCCCGGCTATCCCTCCTATCTCAAATCCGCCTACTTTGGCCAGGACATCTACAGGATCTTCAGGGTCCGGTCGATTCAACTTTATGCCGCTTTCTATAACATCTGCCTTTTTCCGGAGTGCTCCGTTATTGATGCCCGTGCCCCGGCCGGTCACTTCCAGGGCCGGCAGGCCGGTAAATACGGACAGTATCGCACTGGAAGGAGTGGTGTTTCCTATACCCATTTCTCCCGTTCCCACAATATCCGCACCCTTTCCGGCATATTCGTCCGCGAGAACAATACCGGCTTTTATCGACCGCAAGGCCTCATCGTAGGTCATGGCGGGACCTTTAAAAAAGTTCTTCGTCCCATAGCCTATTTTATTGATAACAAGGCCTTCGGCAGGTTCAAAATCATGGGCCACCCCAATGTCCACAACAACGACCTCCGCCCCCACGTGGCCCGCCAGGACATTTATGGCAGCGCCTCCGGAAAGCATATTCAAAACCATCTGGATTGTAACCTCTCCCGGATAGGCGCTTACACCTTCTTCCACAACACCATGGTCACCGGCAAAGGTAAATATCACCTTCTTAGCAATGGATGGGTTCAAATCTTCTCTAATAGCTGCGTACCTTTGTGCAATATCTTCAAGCTTGCCGAGACTGCCAGGAGGTTTTGTAAGACTGTCAAGTTTTTGTTTTGCCTGCTTCAGATAATCTTCCTTCAATGGGTGAATGTCATTTAGTAGCTTCTGTACGTCTTTCAAAATCTCCTCCCGATTTAATATTTGATGTATTCGTAAAAAGTCTCGAAATGTATTATTTGTCATGCTGAACTTGTTTCAGCATCTAATCATTTCAGTAAGTTAGAGATCCTGAAATAAATTCAGGATGACAAAAATTGACTTTTTACGAGACTGTCGATTTTTCATTATTGTATCATTTTTCCGTGCTGAAAGCTGACAGCTGACAGCCAAACACTCACTTTATCCTGACAGAGATACCGGATATAAGAGCATAGACCTCGTCCGCCCTCCTCGCTATCCTCTGATTGAGAAAACCAAGCTGGTCCCGGTATTGCCGTGCCAATTTATTTTCCGGGACTATCCCCATACCTACTTCATTGGAAACTATTACAATCGCCCCCTTAAACTCATCTATACTCGAAAAAAAATCATCCACAATTTCTAATATCTTTCCATCCTGATCCGGATACTCAAGAATAAGGTTGGACATCCAGACCGTGAAACAATCAACAAGTACCGCATCATATGAGCCCGCCGCCGACCTCAGCGCCCTTCCAAGATGGATCGGCTCCTCCAGAGTATCCCACCGGTTTCCCCTCTGCTCTCGGTGTTTTTCAATCCTTTGGCGCATCTCATCATCAAGGGCCTGTGCAGTGGCCAAGAACAGCCTCTTGCCCTCCAACTTTTCCACCAGATCTTGGGCAAAATCACTCTTACCGCCCCTGGCCCCGCCTGTCACGAAAATAACCATATTTTATTCTCTTTAAATAGAAAAGTGACCTTTTGTTGATTACTTCCTTACTCCCAGGACATCGCAGGGAGTTTGTTAAGGGCATCAACAAATCTCTTATGACTAAAAGGTTTTTCTTCCTTCATAACGTCATATATCTCCGATGTCACGACACAGGCGATGAGACGTTTTGCTTCAGATTTGGAGTGCCCTTCTTCAATAAGACGCTCGTACGTCTGTCGTGTCTCCGGAGGGTCATTCTCCCTTAGCTGACTCTCCACAATCTTCAAGACCGCAGCCCCTAAACTCTGATTTGTTTCCGGTTCTTTCATAGCATCCACCAGACTTTTTTATGTTGGTTATTCTTCAAAAATAGCAAATCAAACAAATGTGAACCCGTCCCCGGTTTTCTTTACTCCTGTTTCTTTGCCTGATCCGTCATCATCTGCTGTAAATTTGAAAGAGACTTGAAATTAGATGAACCTTCTATCGCCTTGACCGCGATATCCTCCACCTTTTGATATGATTTTTCAAGCTGTCCTGAAAGTTTTGAAATCTGTTCGGCTTGAACTTCAACCGTTTTTTCAAGCGATTCGATGCGGGAGGTAAACACTTTTTGCTCGCCCTCAAATTCCTTACGCAGCAGTTGTTCCTTGCCGGCGGCATCTTTTGAAATTCTTTCGGTTGTTTCCTTCACGGCTTTGTTGACGGCTGCTTCCAGTTCCTTGGGAAACTCACTGACATGTTCCCTCAGTTCGTTCAGTTCCTCTTCTTTTTCGATTATCGCCTTTTCCCTTTCCGCCAGCTCCTTCTCCATCTGTTCCCGTTTAAGCTGATTTTCTCTTTCAAGTTTCGTTTTTTCATCTTCAAATTCATCTTTGAGAAGCTGTTGTTCCCGCTTAAAGGCATACTGGAACTCATCCTTCTCCCGTTCTCTTTTCTTCTTTTCAGCAGCATTCTGCTCTTTTATTTCCATTTCATACTGTTCTTTTTCTTTTTCCCAATCCGAACGAGTACTTTCAATTTCCCGCATGAGGTTTTCTTTCATCACGGCTATCTCGGATTCGTATTCCTGCCGCTTCCGGTTCTGAGCCTCTATAAGCACGGCCAGTGTGGCCGCTGACGTTTCTATTTCGTACAGTTCCTGTAATTCCTCCTCCTTGATATCAATGGCCTTCCGGATGCCATTAAGTTTATGTACCTCTTCTTCCAGCTTATCTGAAATCTCTGTCAATGTTTTACTCATATCGAGCTTAAGATTACTGATCCCTTTGGCAACACCTTCGGACGACAGTGATTCCGCAGCCTCGACGACTTCTTTCGCCCGTTTCTCCTCAATCTTCTTCTCCGGCCTCAGTTCCGCCTCCCGCTGTTCCTGAAACTGTTTTAACAGTTCATTATAGGCATCGATCATTTCCTTTTTTGTATTGCTCATCGTAGGCTTCGGCAGTTGCTGTTTTTTCTTTTCCGTCATATCAGTCACCTCTCTTTTTTTGTTTGATTGTTTTTCTTTCCTATCTTTTTAATTTTATCTCTGAACAGAAACTTATACATCTGTCCCTCTTATATTCAGATCATAATTCAAAATTTTCCCCGTAGTGTTTCACAACAGCTACTTTTGACTCCGATGTTCCCATTTCTTCGAGAAAGTTCAAATAATCTCTGATATCATGCGCTGAATTGTCGGGACGTCTCCTCATGGACATCAGATCATCTTCGGTGAAGTTAATGTCGCCCTCAAGATCCAGTTCTTTTTTATTTTTTTTCATGAAAGAGTTCCTCATAACTATCCATCTGGCCATATTTTTCAAAGTAGCTTCTAATTTCCTCCAAATCAATCCCCGACAATGACATTATATACTGTATGTCTGCCAGTTCTCTCAGCCGGCGTGCGGGATCATTTTTTATGGCAAAGACCTTCAATGCTACCAGGTGCTCCGGTTTCACTACAGGAAGGTGAATTTCTCCCAGCAGCAACAACCGCTTTGTCTGGGAAAATATAGTATCAGCAGTATCACCGGCAACATAAATGATATCAATTCTACCCAGCTTAAGAAATAACTATGTAAAAAATATGTTCAAAAAGAAGAGATTGGGGGTTGACTTTCATCACAGTATCTGACCCCTCGGTTTGCAGCTTGATGAAGAGGTAACTGAGGATCTGCAAAAAGTTCCGTTTGTTTGTCTTCCCGTTGAACGGCCTTTATAATCGCCTGAGTGCTGACGTTTTCGTGAATATGGAGAGCAATGGATTCGACTTCGACCCCGGAAGCATCCTCCACTTCGATGGACGTGAGCCCCGGCTTCCCCGCCCAGACCAGTTGGGGTGAAAGGTGCGGATCATAGGCATAGCGCTTAATTTTCGGCTCGGAGATTTTCGGTTCATAAATCACCATGCCGGCAGGGGGATTGTTTTTTCGCTTTTCATCATGACAGTAGTCTTCAATTCGTGTACTTTTCTTTGCCATTGCTTTCCTCATTTAATATTTCCGGTAGAGCTTTCTATTTTCAAATTAATATTACCTTCGGTTGTATAAAGAACCTGTATATTCGGATGCCTTGATTGAGCATCAATAAATTCTTCAGAAGGATGGCCATGGGGATTATTTTTGCCCACTGATACCACAACCCAATTAGGGTTCACTTTTGAAATGAGTTCATCAGCAGACCAGTCATCTTTATTTTTATATAGCTTCCCTCCATGATGAGGATACCGAAAAATATCTGCTTTGAGTGCTGTCTGGTCAAGCTGAGGCCACACATCTCCTTTAGCATCACTGCCTAGAAGCAAACTGAATTTTCCTATTTCAAAACGAAGAATTACTGAGTCAAGATTCCTGTCATCCATATAAAGCAATCCGGTTTCATGAAGAGGCCACAAAATAAAATAAGTTCCCCCTATCAACTTAACCTGCTTTGGGAACTCTTTATAGGCCATGCTATGAATAATTGTTCCATTTCGTAGCGCTTCATGAAGTGTCTTGCGCAGTCTTTTTGAAATATCAGAGGATGAAAATTGGCGATTTACAAAAACTTCAACCTCTTTTTGGTTCTGATTTGATAGCCACCCGATGACGGCAGACATACCGCCAATATGATCTTTATCCCAATGTGTAATGAAAATCGCTTCAAGTTCAGCATTCTGCTTCAGGACGGATAAGACCGGATCGGGAATACCTGCATCAACTAAAACAGAATGCTTATTTGATATTTTCTGTATAATTGTGGCGTCACCCTGGCCTACATCGACAAATATGATTTCATAATCATGTTCTGCTTTATTCATCTACAGCCTTTTTCATTTCCACTTCAGAGGCAAAGAACAAGCCTTTATCAATTTCATCTTGAGTCTTGTATGCATTCTTATGAAGATGAAATCCAACGATGTATTTTTCAGGGGACTGTTTTAATCTTTTGGCGCTATCAGTAGTAAGTTCTACCCAGCCCACGGCTCCCTTCTCCAGAAGCCATCCAGGCATTGCAGGAATTATCTTCAGCCAGATCCCATCTTCGGCAGGCTCAATATCTTCAGAATCGTCTATCAAACCATCAATAACGAGTCTTATTAAGTTGTCTTTAAAGCGGAGTTCTAATGCTTCACAGGTGGTTTCCCATTCCGGTCCTTCGTAATTGATGCGACTGCCGTTGTTATTTATCTTGTCAGGCTTTTTACTTTGAGAGATACCTTTCAGCAAAGGGCGCTGCTCTTCGCAAAACCAGGCTTCAATGCGGCGCCTTTCGCCCTCATTAATTCCATACATCTGGTAGATAATATCATCAATTTTCTTCACTATCTCTTTGATTTTTTGGCTATCTCGATGAGCATACAAGGTTTTTGAGTCCATTTCTCTTTTTGTAGTTACAAGATCTTTTGCAATAGATGCCAATAACCGGATATTTTCTATATTCCAGTTGCTTGGCAATGGGAATTTTTCGCGATAATTCTTGATTGGTATCTTCTGTACCCTTAGTCGCTCATGAAACCATAGGCTGGATAGTGGGTGGTTTAAAACTGCCCATAATGCATATATATATTTTTTCTTATCGACTATTTTAGTGCTTTTGGAAAAGGTCACATCAAAATTTTCAGATGGAGCCACAACTTTCTTCGTTTCATTTGGAACATCGATAAGAGATACTGAACTCCATTTATTTTGCCATGGTATGTTTCGGTTTGAACGAAGCATCACCATAGGTTCACTGCCTTCCAGATGTCTTCGTAAACTTGTCCCCCTAGCTCTTATTTTGAAATTTTTGTCTATAAGCTCCAACCACCCATTGTTACCACTGCTAAAATCCGAATACGGATCAGTCCCTTTAGCATTACCGCTCCATGGATGTGTCGTATTAGATTTTTCATCCTTTATCTTAACCTTGAGAGGTTGAAGTCCATTTTTCACAACATAATAATCTTTTATGCGATTCGGACTCGTTTCTATTTTCGATAAAATGTCATCAAAAACTGTTGGAACAAGGTTTTCAGGAGGACTGGTAACATCAACATGGATAGTCCCTTGTAATTTTGCCTCTCGCCCGGGGAATGGAACATCGGAAAGGGAACGGACATAAACTATCTTAGACGAAGGGGCGGTCTTGCGTATAACCCATGCAATGGCTGGACGCGCCACATTATCAAACCATCCCACCGGTATATCCCACTGTTCTAAGATTCGGCATTCCTTTAAAATCTTATGTCTGGTTGTTGTTACTAACTGTTGATCTAATACTGTTTCGGTAAGAATGATACCTAATAAACCGCCTTCAGGAAGAATATTCAAACAATGGCTTAGTATGATAGCAGATCGATCACGCTGGTGTCTTGTCCTCGGTTGGGTTACGTGAGAGATACTCCTACCTGCCCCACCAAAGGGCGGATTTGCTACGATGATCGTTGGTGTTTCTTTAATTTCCTTTGTCCATCTACGCCCGAAGTTATCTTTTTCTGCATCAAAATGGGTCACTTTCCAATTGTTTTTATGAGGTGGATGAAACAGCATCAGGGTCATGCGCGTTATTTCGGCAGCAAATGGATCTCTGTCATTACCAAAGATGGTGCTAACGAGTCGTTGATGTCTTTTATCCTGCGGAATGCTGAGATAAGCAGCATTCGCAAGTCGTTCATACCCTGCCACTAAAAGGCTTCCCGATCCACAGGTTGGATCTGCCAAAATCCGGTTGTTTGGAGGAAGCTCTTCTATAGGCATACGTCGCAAAAGTGTTTTCGCTAACAGAGATTTCGTATAATGAATTCCCCATTGATCGCGAAGCTCTTTTGTAACGAAAGCTGATGCGTAGAACTTACCGACCATATCCAAACTTACCTGAGAGAAATCAAAGGCGGAGGGCAAACGATCAAGAAGCGGATCAAGCATACCTGCAATTTTTGGGGGTACATTAAAGTATTCAGGCAAAATTCTTTTGGCAGAAGACAATAATTCTACGGCACCAGATGTGAGTGACCAATCTTCCTCCAATCGGTCACGAAGAATTCGAGCGCCGAGAACGGCAATAGCTGCATTGATAACGCTTTGCTTATAATTATCATGTGTGGATGCTATAATTTCCTCAACTCCTTTCTCAAATCGATCAACAAGTTCTTTATCAGCGATTTTCAATGCTTGTTTAATGAGGTTAGGCGCAACATCAAACAACGTAAGTTGTTCGGGAATCAACTTCGCTCTTTCAAGACGTCGAGGGGTGAACTGCTCTTGGTTACTTTTGAGATATTCTTTAAACCTGGAAAGGGGAATGATTTCGCTTTTTGTTTTTTTTCTATCAAATGTAGCCGCATTTCCGCTTAGGCCAACAGTTATCACTCTGGGCTCAACCGTACCATGAATAGCCCTATATTCTGCCAGTACAATAATCGGGGTAGCTAATGCACGAAATGGAGATATTTCTGAATCAAATTGAATTTTGTCTGTATTTTCCGTGCCTTTTACAGATATTACGGCCGTATCTGAATCTTGACGCAAGGAGCTTGAATAGGCCACCATGTCTGCCTCGTGGGATTTTCCTCCCTCCCCGACAAAACGTACATCACGGAGAAGCATCTTTTCTTTTTCAGAGTATCCCACCTGCTGAAAAGCCAAGCTTATTGTGTCTCGGATGGAATCATTCAACTTTTCATTCCCAGTTTTGTGGTCTGATGACTTTTGCATGGGATGTGCCTCTCTTTTTGAAATGCTTGGTTTAATATCTCTTGCACAAGTGATTGCGGTATGATTATCACAACCCTGTCAATTCAGGCGAATCATAATAGGGAATAATTGCCCCTGCGTCCTTTCTCCGCCAAATTATTTCCCTGTGGGCAGCATCATATACCATTTGTTCCTCAGGAAAAGCCATCGCGATTCTGCTGATAACTCTTTTCTCTTCTTGTGTCAGAGGTTCAGCCATTGACTCATCGGCGTTTTTTATCTCTTCAATCAAATCCCGGTAGTTATTAAGCTGCGGACCATATGGGAGGGCAGCATAGGTTGAGCCAGTCATGCTTGCCCCTAACTCCCTGAAAGCGACCATATCCGCATACCACAAGTACTTGGCTGCGAAGAGCATTTTGTCTCTTTTCTTCAGGATTTTTCTGCTCAGAATGGACTCGAATTGTCTCAGAACCAGCTTTACCCTTGGTATTGCGAATGTTCGATTGCCGGTATAATTATCTCCGATGATCTGCCCTTGGAGCGCTAAACGAAGAGCCCTGTCCATGACCTTTGTCTGGATAAGCCCTCCCTCCCATCTCTTTATGCTAGCAATGCCAACATTCATTCGTTTTGCAAGAGTCTCCTGATTTAACTTCAGATTCTTTCTGCCTTCACGTATTTGTTTGCCCGTTAACAGATTAACCGTACGACGGTAGGCATCTGAAATCGCTTTCTGCGTTGCAGTTGTTTGGTCAATATCGCCTACTTCTGTACCGCAAACAGGGCACACGTAATGTTCAACCTGAAAAGTGATATCAACACCGCGATAATTCATGGTTTTGTCTATTTTTTCACTCGACATTTTTCCATGCCCACTTGGGCAGGTCATTGTCTTTTTTCCCATGGTATCAGTCTCCTTTGTTGTTACGATCCTTATGTAAAGATACGAGCCACATTCGCTTTTCCTCGATTGCAAACTTCAAATAGGTATTGCATCCTAATCGCTTACTTACCCATCTAAAAGTAAAGAGTTCGGATTTAAAAATATCAGGTTCGTAAGAACGCTGCGGAGGACATTGCCCAATATAATCATGAGGCGTTATTTCTTTTAATATATCAGAAAGGATATTCGAAACGTTTTTAACAAGGTAACCTAATTCGAGAGCATCAGCAGCAACGCTCGCCGGATTTACAATAGAAATGCGGTTTTTTAATCTTGCATTTTTTGCCTGCCTTATCTTGCTGTTAAGTTCCTTATAGGATGGTCTTTTATGAAGCATAGTATCAATCGATACTTTTTTCAAGGAAAATTTTTATGAAAAGTGTGAAATCAGCAAACTTGCTTTAAGTTTTTGAGTTCTGTGCTGCTCTTTGTCGCAATCCTATAATAAGACTTCCCCCGATGTTCCAATTCTTATCAGACCCAAATCCGCTCGTCTACCAATAAGCTTTTTACAACATGAATTCGCATACTTGGCATCACATCTCACAACACACACCCTTATTACGACATTTGTAAAATCGGTCATTCTCCCGTTCAATATGAGCGGTGAAGGCATCCGGAAATATCTCGCCATTTAACTCAGGCAATTACACTTTAATCCCCTTATATTAAGATCAAGTGCCTTCCATATTTCAGGCTGCTCCTTACACAAGGCAATATCAATATCGCTTCGATATTTTTTTATCGCTTCTATTATTGTTCTGAACATCCTGATCCTCAGATCTTCAGGATATCGGAGTTTTTTTCCTTCTCTGACCAGGCTTTTGTTGACTTTCAATAACACAGACTCAGGGAATCGGGCACTGATATGATTGGCAAGTCCGTTGGATGGCCGATATTCACCTATGGTTATTCTTGCAGGCCGAACATATTCAAATATCTTCTCAACCAGTGCAATGTAATCCTTTTCCCAAGTAGAATAGAATATAACAGGATCTATTCTCAAACGCACTTCATAACCCGCTTTCTGTACTTTAGACGCAGCAATTAAACGAGAATCAGGGGAAGCTGTTCTATGTTCTAACTGTTGGAAAACAGCATCAGTATTTACACTGAAAGAAATGATGGATTGCCCACCGTGGTTAAGGGAAAGAATATCGTCAACGCAGTCACTTTTGGTTAAAAACAGCAATCGTGTTCCAAGAGCATGTTCGGGCATGAAGGGAATAATCTGTTTTGCAAAACCGGTTATGTAGTCCACGGCCAGAGGATCACCGAGTTCGCCGAGATTCAGGACTCTGAGGGATTTTGGTATATTCAATCCATCAAATTTGACAATTTCATCATACATCTTTTCATAATTTATAAAATGGGTGGAAACAGGCTGTGTTCGAAAAGTCAAATAAAGATAACAGTACTCGCACCAGAAGTTGCAACTATTGTAAGCTGTCAGTTTATAAAATTTCGCACACCGCCCGATCGGATGTTTAAACTGTTCAATAAAAGAACTCTTTCTGTCACGTAATAAAAGAACGTTTCTCTCCGCTCGAACCTTTTCTATTCCCCTTTCGCCATTGATCCCCGGTATCTTATCCAGCCAGATCAAAGGTAACCCGGCGCGGCTTGCTATTTGTTCAGCCCTCATTTTATTGCTTGTACTCCGGATTGCCCACAATTCCTTCACAAGAGGTTCCAGTGTTTCTTCCGGATAATATGCCGGACTCTCTTCGCGAACTAAATTTTCATGTTCCGTTTCCCACATTTGATTTTCCTTTGATATGGGTATCACAAGTATTTCTCCCTGTACTTATTGAAAATATCACTAACAATCTTTTTACCTGTCTCATTGTGGGAAGCAAAAAACAAAAAGAATAAAGGGCCACCCTTACTGTTCCTCATGAACACAGGCTCAGGAACGAATTCGAATCCCGCAGCTTTCTGTAGTCTTTCCTTTCTGAACCATTTTCCCAGTTTAACATTGCCTCCAATTTTCATTTGGTATGTATCACCAAAAAGACCTTTTTGTTCTCTATACAAAATTTCCTGCCATTCTTCGGTTCCACAAAACCTGTTCATTCTGTCAATTTGATCCGGTTCCGCTAAAAGCAGATCCTTGTGCAACACATTCCGGTTCATGTCCATAAGCGGAAAGTTCAAAAAGATTTCAGTTGTTCTTTGTTGGGCTGCTGTCATTATTGTTTTCCAATTAAGATGCAAGCCGTATGGGTCCAAAATACACAAGGCTCTCTTATAACTTTTATAAGAAAGCGAGGGCAGGATTTTTTCTGTTAATATCTCATTGCAGTCTTCCTGATATATGTTTACGTCTGTCCTGTCACCAGTCAATCCGCTAAGAAATTCCGTTTTCTTTTTATCAATATCAATGTAATGATACTCTGTAAAAGGATTATCAATCTCAAGGGCATTCCAAGGCGAACCCGGAATCAACTCCCCGGTTCGTTTTGAAATGTGGACTCCGGGACCCGCAAAGGCATCGATATAAACATATCCTTTGCACCACTCCTGACTTTTCATTATCTTTGTGAAGGAATCAGCGTATTCTTTGATAATGTCCAGCTTGATTTCAGACCAAATGCCTACCTCATCCAACTTCATTGTTGTTCCTCTACCCAATGAATATGTTCATCCATGGCCTTCCAGGCGTTGCTCCAGTTCCGAAAGTTTATGTGTAAATTCTTTATGTGTCGATAGCAGCTCTCGGAGTCTGACGAATGTGTGCACCACAAAGATACTGGTCTCAATGGCACGTTATGTGTTGAGGATACTGGCTGTCATCAAAGCTTGTAAATCTTTTTGAGATTACCGATTATCTCCTCCAGCGATGTATTGCGTATTCCAAGATTTTTCAAATCAGGGGGCTCCCCGGTTCCTTCTTACCATTCAAAATCCTCCATCATCTTTTCCATGGCGGATTCAACGCGTTCATCCTTAATATCTCTTAAACTCAGATACAGAGAGAATGGATCAACTATTTTACCGTTCGCAAATAAATCCGGAGAGTAGCTCCAGACCTCCAGCTCATATTCTGCCTCATCCGGATAAGAAATAATTTCATGAGGGTATTTACGCTTTATGTCTTTCCAGTTTTTTGCAAAAACTGCGTAAACCGGCTTTAGGGGTGGAGTCAGCATTGAATAGCGGGCCAAGGCTGTCAGACCGGCTTGACAGACCGACAACTCATCGATCAGTGCTTTCAGCCACACGTTTTCCTTTACCGGCGATCTCAAGTGAGGAAGCGCTTTCCCCCATAGATTCCTGCGGTTTTTGTCGAAACAAACCAATCTTTTCCTGCCCGTGATCGATACCTCAGCCAACTCAAGGGATTCGATTTCATCAAGAGATCTGGTCATCGCCATCCGCGAATATCCAAGCGCTTCCGCTAATTGCGTTGGGGTTAAAGGTTCGACCATTATTTGGGTTAGTGCATGGAGAATAACGGCCTGAGTCGATGGTCCCAAGATGACTGTCTTTGATCTTTTTTTAATAAAATATTCCCTCAAATCAATACCTAAATCCGGGAGATACATCTGGTTCCCCGGTATGATAAAAGGAACTTTGTGCTCGATCAGACGTTTTCTATTAAACGATGAAATAATGGAATGGACAAAAACAGCTTTCATTTTAAGCTTTTGGCTCACGATATCGATATGTTTATGAATTGTCGCAGGGGTAAGCTCGCTGTCGTTTCTTGAAGCCAAAACAATAAATTCTTCATTCAACAACCTGACCTGGAACACATCATAAATATCCTGAAGGAAAAAAGGAAGCGATCCCTGATTTATCGGTTTCGATAACGTGACCGTTATGCCAAGCGTATCCAATAAATATCTTTTAAGCCGATTAACTAAATCTTTCATTCCGACATTTCTCTTAATGTTAAAGTATATTCCGCACAGTAACATACATTGCGTTATTGTGCAAAATATAAGTTACTTTAGTGCCCCTCCTCTGTTTTTCTTTTACAATTCACGAATCGCCTTCATTTCATATTCCTCAATCAGCCCTTCATCGGCGAAGCTGAAGTAGCGGTTGTCTCCGATAATAATATGGTCAAAGAAACTGATGCCGGTCGCTTTCGCTGCCATCATCAGGCTTTTTGTAAATGCTTTGTCATCTTTACTGGGAGCTGCCGAACCGGATGGGTGATTGTGGGCGACAATAATGGAAGGAGCATTATATTTAATAGCGCTCTGCAAGATATCACGAATATAGGGATTTGCCCTGTCAACTGTCCCATAGTCAATATCCACCATATCCGATATAGCATTCCGTCTGTCAAGGAGGAGAAGCATAAAACGCTCCTTTTTCAAATCCCTCATGAGGGGCATCAGGAAATTCGCAACATCAGATGATTTTTTAATCGAGCCCTCCAGCGCTTTTTCTTCGCTTAACATTCGTCTGCCCAATTCGATGGCGGCTTTGATTTGTGCAATTTTTGCATCTTTCAGACCAAGAATCTCTTTAAATTCAGAAGTATCAATGCCGCTCATCGCACGAAGGGATTTAAATTTGTGGAGCAGTTCACGACCGATGTCAACGGCGCTTCTGCCGGGCGTACCCGTTCTGATCAGGATGGCGAGAAGTTCTGCATTGCTTAACGTGTGCTCCCCATACTTAAGCAATTTCTCACGTGGCCGGTCATCTTCCGACCAGTTACGGATTGAAACAGGATATTTTGCTTGTTCTTTCTTTTTCATTTGGCAGCCGATAACAGTTTATTCCCTGAATTCAAACATCACCTTCTCATAGGGGGCAAACATCATCTGATAAAGATCCATCGCATACCGGTCGGTCATTCCGGATATGTAATCCGCAATAACCCTGCGCTTATCTTTTCAGACAAATCTAATTCTCGATACAATATCGTGGAAAAATTCTCTTGACCAGATCGCCAATGTGTCGGCATTCCTCACAAAAGGTTCAACTTCTCGTCGTGCCTGGTTGACATCCAGGGTATCGATGGTTTTATGCAATATCGTACAAAATGACTCGTGATTCAATGAATCATCATCTGTCCAGTGACTACTTTGTCGCATCCGTTGCTCCAGATGGGCAAGGTGCAAATCAGGATGGTTAGTAATGTACCACACAAGATCGTACCAATCTCTCCCCTTTACCCGGTTTTTCCACCGGCGGCATAGTAATGCATGCATTTTTCCGGCAAATAAATCCGATAAACCAAAAGTACGCACGGCAAAAGGAACAGGCATCAGCAAATACCTGGTTTCAGTGCTAAACCCCGGAGGCGGATCGGTATCCACTTCCAGTTTTATTTTCAAAACCTGTCCCTGCGGGATTTCCCGCGTCATATCTTCACTGGTATTGATGACAAGGAGTTGATTGAGAGTATTGGTCTTCAGAAAGGTAGACTGGACAGCGCTTTTAACAGCTTTATTCTTTTGTTCAATTCGGACCTCAAAACCAAAGGCTCGCAACTCCTTTTTCAAAGCTTCACTGTAACTCGAAAGATCAAAGTCATTCATTGGAGAAAGCAACGAAAAATCTAGATCCTCAGAAAAGCGCTCCATACCATACAATATCCGAAGTGCAGTGCCGCCATAGAAGGCCGCTTTTTCGAAAAACTTACTCCGCCACAAGCCGAGCAGTGCAATTTCCTGAAGGATTTCTCGAAGCGCACGTGTGTAATCTTCAAGCCGACTGCATTCGTACTTTGAAAGCATCCGGGCAACAGCATCATGCATGGGCTATTCCCTCTTCACGACTACGCAAACGACGAACGAGATCGGCAAGAAGTTTAACTTTGCGGGAATGATAGCGCTCAGCATATTCGTCAAGACGCTCGGGATTCAATACAAGTAAAGCTTCTTGATCGACACGTAAATTTTCAACGAGGTACGTTTGCAGCTCCCTCTGTGTTTTTACTCCGGTTCCACGATCATCACGAATCTTATCAGCCAGCGCCTTCCCCGGGGTGGCAATCAGAAACGAACGTTCCCCTTCTATCTCAATCATGTCCATGCCTGTTTGAAATGCTTTCAAGGAAATCTTGCGATAGACAAAAAGACCGGCTGGAGTGAAAAACCTGCGGGAACGTCCACTTGTAACCGATGTTACGGCTTCCACACGCTCAGGAATCAGCCCATAATAGTGGAGCGCATACTCAAGGGAGATATACGATGGCCCATATATGAGATTTGCCAGAATCTCGCGCGAATAAGGTCGCCGACGATAATTATCACCGAAGATGTATAGCCCCTTCTTAATTCTGACTATATCTTTTTTCCGGAGGAGATCAGAAATCTTGTCTCTCGGACGGGAATACCCATCAAGACAGTTCATGAGCGTCTGATAGTCGAACTCCTCATATTCTATCCGCTTTCTGATTTGCTCAATCATCCAACGATATCCTCAAAATAGTGTCAGGCACTTGTGTTTTCATGCTACACATCGCTTACGTATCAGCATAATAGCATTTTCCAGCATAGTATGTCGACAAAATTTCGACATAGTATGTCGAAACACCTTTTCTCACTTTTCTAAGATGCCAATTTGGTGCCTTAAAAATAGGCGTTGTCCATGTTTGTTATTCCCTGAATTCAAACATCACCTTTTCGTAGGGGGCAAACATCATCTGATAGAGATCCATCGCATACCGGTCGGTCATTCCGGATATGTAATCCGCAATAACCCTGCAGTTACCTTTACTGTCTCGCGCCGTTTCGTAGCTGATTTGAAATGACTTTGGTAGCATCTCAGGCTTCTTTTCCAGATGCTCAAAAATCCTCTGAATGATCAATTTCCCTTTTTCATTCAATATGCATACCTGCGGTTTCCTGTACACGTTCTCCATGAGAAATTGCTGCAGCTTTTCGAAATCTTCCATATCCTTGGCCGGTGCGGAAACTATTGCGGCATCAATTTTACGGGCATCATCTACAGACGCTATCTTATAATTTGTCAAGTTTTCCGTAGTTTTTTCTATTACGGCAATATTTGTTTTTTCTATCAGCGTTCTAACGAGAAGCCGTGCCTGTTTTGTCGTATCCAGGTCTTCGAACCCCCGATATCTTTCCCTGCACTTCGCGAGAACCCTGTCAACAAGAGGATTGCCCAGGTTCTTAATTTCTCCCATAGAGAGATATCCTGCATTCAATGCGTCTTCAATATCATGCGCGCAATACGCTAATGGATCCGCCATATTAACTACCTGTGTTTCCAGTGACGGCATCGGAAATTGTTTGAATTCGTCCGGGATGTCCGGATTATCATGAATTGACTCATGGCATGCTATCCCTTCCCTGGTTTCATAACAGAGATTCAGACCGTCATAATCCCGGTATCTCTTTTCCAGCATATCCACAACTCTCAGGCTTTGCAGGTTATGTTCGAACCCACCGTTATCCTTCATGATTTTGTTTAACGCTTCTTCACCGGCGTGGCCGAATGGGGTATGGCCAAGATCATGCGCGTAAGATATTGCCTCGCACAGGTCTTCATTCAATCTGAACGTTCTCGCCAGAGTTCTTGCGTGTTGGGCCACTTCAAGGGTATGGGTCAATCTGGTCCTGTAAAAATCGCCCTCGCTTATCAGGAATACCTGTGTCTTGTACTGAAGATCCTTGAATGCTTTCGAATAGAGTATCCTGTCTCTATCCCTCTGGAAACAAACTCTATAATCATCCTGTTCATCCCCGTGAAGGGTTCTGCCCATACTCTGAGAACTCTTTGTCGCATACGGGGCCAAGTTTTTCTCTTCTAATTCCTCAAGTCTTTCTCTTGTATTCATTTTCATGCTCCCAATATTTACCACCAGCGTCCTCTTGCCTGGTAGGTTTCAATAAACTTTTCAATGGAGCGGTCGTAGGTCTTTTCCACATCATTGGGGAAAAAACAGGCCGCTAACTCACCCATCCGCCAGTGATATTTTATACACTCGCAACAAATACCCTTTTTACTGCAGGGCTCATAACTACAGCTGCATTTCGCCTTATTTTCCTCAACATTACATTCTCTCATCGTTTTCCCCCGAAATATAGTCAACTTATCAACATAAAAATACAAAAAAACTAACTATCTGTGTTTTTTAAACTTATCTACTGGTGTATTGACCCATGGCTTCTTTCAGTTTTTCAATGAGAATCAAATTCTGGTCATGTCTCTTCACGGCCACCCGGAAATAACGATCTCCCATCCCCTGAAAGGTACTGCAATCTCTTATCAATATTCCTCCTTGAGCGAGATGACCTCTGAGTTCCGTAGAGGTTACGCTGATCCGGCTGTCCATGAAGACAAGGAGAAAGTTCGCCGCACTCCTGTAAGTCTTAAGACCTGGGATTTTGTTTAAAGCATCCATTAAAAACTCTCTCTCATCTGTTACATATTGTATTGTATCCCTGATGTAGTCCGCATCAACAAGGGCTTTGACGACTGCTTTTTGCACCAGCGAGTTGACCGTCCAGGGCGGTTTATCTTCCCTTATTTTTTTGACACATGGTGCGGAAGCCATTACATAACCCACCCTAAGACCTGGGATTCCGAAAAATTTTGTCATAGATCTCAGCACTATCAGATTGGAAAACCTTAAAATTGCTTCTTTAACAGATTCCTCCTCTATAAAATCTATGAAGGCCTCGTCAATCACCGCAAGTGCCCCGGTTTCACCGGCACACGCTATAACCCTGTACAATTCATCCTTTGGAGTCAAAACGCCGGTTGGATTTGCCGGGTTGCAGAAATACAGGATATCAAACCCTTCCCTGATGCGTTCGCAAAGGCGATCAATATCGACAGAAAAATTACTTTTATCCTCTGACTTAAAATATGAAACTTCTGTGCCGGCCACCCTGAGGCCCTTTTCATATTCACTGAAGGCAGGCGTAACGATAAGGGCCTTTCGGGGTTTGAATACGACCGGCATCCAGTAGATAAATTCGGTCGAGCCATTCCCCACAATGATAGAATCCTGATCTATACCGTGGTATTTCGACAATCCCGAAACAAGATCGAATGACTCAATGTCGGGATAATTTAAAATGGAATCAAATTCTTCTGTTACCGATTCCCGCAAGCCGGGAGGATAACCGAGCGGGTTAATATTGGCACTGAAATCGATAATCGCATATTCGTCGATTCCGTATATTCTGGACATTTCATTGACATTACCGCCATGGTCTCTTTTCATCATCACAATATTCCTCTAGAGATTGCGGAGCCTGTGCCAAGCAAAGCGAGGAATCCCCTGGTTTGCTTCGGCTTCCTCGCAATGACAAAAAGGACGTCATTACTGGCATTAAGCCCCGTCATTGCGAGCCCGAAGGGCGTGGCAATCTTATTTGCTATTGAATTACCCATAAAGTTGTCACACAGATAACCAGCATCAAGAAAGATGAGGCAAACATTATAATCCACGCCTTCTTGACATCTTTTTTATCCGTCTCTTTTATCTTGTCGCCAATCGTGGGTTTGTCGGCAACTTCTCCAAAATATTGAATTTTACCGCCAAGCTGGATCGAAAGGGAACCGGCCACAGCGGCTTCCGGTATGCCGCTGTTCGGACTCGAGTGCTTGCGGCCATCCCTTATCATGATTTTCCAGGAATCCCTCCAGTTGTACCTCAGGATAAATGAGGCGATGACGATAAGAGCACCGGTAAGTCGTGCCGGTATCCAGTTGAATATATCGTCCATTTTGGCGGAAAACCAGCCGATATCCATGTATCGTTCGTTCTTATATCCAACCATCGAGTCGAGGGTGTTGACCGCCTTATAGACCATGGCAAGGGGAGGGCCGCCGAGGGCCAGGTAAAACATAGGCGCCACAATGCCATCGGAGAGATTTTCCGACACCGTTTCAATGACAGCCCGAAGAATCTCTTTCTCATCGAGGTTTCCCGTATCTCTTCCCACAATCATGGAGAGATTCCTTCGTGCCTCTTCTATATTCCCACGGTTTAAGGAATCCATAACGGCCTTGCTTTCATCGTAAAGAGACCGTGTTGCCAGTGTAAGAGAGGCGATCAGAACCGATATAATCATACCGAACCAAAAGTTTATAAAGAAACTTCCTTCCACTATCGCCAGCGTGACACAATAGGCAGAAATGACAACGGCAAACCACAGGATAATTCCGCCTTTCTTTTTATCTATAAATCGCTGTCCTCCTCCCCCGCAGATCCTGCTTTCCAAAAAGCTTATGAGCTTCCCTATCATCACCACGGGATGCGGCAGCCAGCGAGGATCTCCGACGACGATGTCTACTATATATGCTCCAAGGAAAGATACTGGCGTCATTGTAGTTCACATTCCGATATATCAAGATAGCAGTGCTGATCCCTGGTCACCTTTTCAGACTTCAAGATTTTTATTCTTTTTTTGAATATGGGGCCCGATACCACCAGCGTATGATATTCACCGCCCTCTCCGGACATATCGACTCCCTCAACTTTTGAAATATCCCTGATGAAATCACGATCAATTCTGCGCCCCAGCCACTCAAGCCCCAACAAATCTTTTTTGGTCGCCACAACAATGGTTTCGAACCCGGCTTCTATTAACTCTTCTATCAGGTCTTTCCTCTTCTTTTCCCCCCACAGGGGCAGGACAGCCTCCATCCCCGATTCTTTACTGACCCTTTCCACCCATTCCCTGTGCTCTTCGAGGTCGATATCTCCGAAGATTCCTGCCTCAACCCCCTTATCTTTCAGGCCGGCAAGGGCCTTTTTAAACTCTTCTTCGTAAGTTTCCCATGAGCTTTTTGGCTGGACAATATGAAGCCCCATCGCCTGAGACTGCATTCGCAGGATACTCGTTCTGATACCGTGGGATCGGGAGACTTTACCATCTTCGGCTACCATGTTTAAGAGATAAGTAACCTGAAACTTTTTCATCACCCTGTAATAAGAAAGCGCGGCATCCTTTCCACCGCTCCAGGAAACAAAAGCATTTACTTTATTGTTCTCCACTCCAAAACCTCCCTGCAGACTTTACAATGAAAGACCCTCCGGCTCATTCCCGCATCGCAACATTTGCACGCTATCTGTTCATAATCTCGATAGATTCCCCTTTTTTCACTTTGCAATCGCAGGCATTGCAGAAAAGACGCCAAGCAAGATCAATATAACACCAGACAGGCACTGGAATAACATCCTGTATTGAGGCACGTCGGTTTTGATTTTCTTAGAAAACAAACCTGCAACAACGGATATAACTACAAGGGGAGAAACCGCTGTGCCGATACCGAAAAGGGCCATCATGACACTGCTTGAAATTGCCGAAGGCATATGTAAACTGTAAACTAACAGGCCCAGCATCGGGGGACAAGGGATTAAGGCAAAGGTCATCCCGACAACAAACAGGTGAATCGTTGGATTAGTAATGATATGCCGAGGGATAAAACGACATTCCCCCGTTTTTTCATTTGATTTTATGCAATTCCCGCTGACAGGACGGATAAACATCAATAAGCCCACCGAAATCAACGCTGTGCTGTAGACCAACGAAATATATTTAAAGCCGGCTTCCCTAACAACAAGTTCTACGCCAATATAACCTGAAGCAAAGCCCAAGACAGCATACATAAATACCCTTCCAACAGTAAAGGCTGAAAAAGACTTGAGCCCCCCTGAAAAACCTTCCGTTGCGCCCATTATATAAGTACTTAGAAATGGAGCACATCCTGCCGTGCAGTAACTTACTCCCGCAAGGACACCGGTGAGTAGAGCTGTAGTATAGGGTATTGTCAATTGTGTAACCATATAATCCGAATCACCTTTTATACATAATTATAAGGCTTTCCTGTCAATCTGTTTTCAGACGTGCTTCCGGCTGAGGCTTATTAGAATTACCGGCAATCAGGGCCGCCCCAATGGCGCCATTGAGTTGAGGATTGCAGGCAACATATACATCCATCATCAGTTCATCCTCAAACGCAGAAACAAGACCGGGATTAAGCCCGCCGCCGCCTGCCAGAAGTATATCGGATTCCAATCCCGCCTTTCTTGCCATCTCGGAAATTCGTTTTGCCAGCGACCTGTGAACACCGGCAATGATATCCATTGGCTTCTTTCCGCGAGCAAGTAGAGAGATGACCTCGGATTCAGCAAATACTACACAGGTACTGTTAATCCGACACGGCGACTTTGACTTAAGCGAAAGGGGGCCGATTTCCACAACTGAAAGTTCAAGAACACGGGCCAAAGCCTCCAAAAAACGCCCCGTGCCCGCAGCACATTTATCATTCATAACAAAATTTTTTACTTCCCCTTTTTCGCTAATAACGATAACTTTACTATCCTGTCCACCGATGTCGATTATAGTTCGAACCTTTTCACCTTCGGGCGCTGTCCATAAGGCGCCGGCGGCATGGGCCTTTATTTCCGTTATATTTTCATGGGCAACGTCAATTTGTCTCCGGCTATAACCCGTCGACATGACAGTATTAATGTCCTCAAAACAGATTCCGTCATCCCGGCATATTTCATTGAGCAAAATCTTTGCCGTATTCCGGACATCTATACCTGTGGGAGCAATTTTATACCCATGAATTTTCTTATCGCTATCGATAAGAACTGCTTTAACGTATGTTGAACCGGCATCAATACCTGCATACCATTTCATATTATAATCCTCTTTTAAGTCTTTGTCTTCTTAGTTACAAGCATTTCCACGAATGCCTCGATACGGGTTCTGAGTTGTTCTATATCTTCAGGATTATAATCCGTTTCGATTCGAAGTACGGGGATATCTTTTTCTTTTAGGGTTTTTTCTACACGAATCAATTCGAAATCATAAATGACACATCCTTTAAGTACATGATAAATAATCCCGTCAACCCCGAATTCTTCAGACATCTGCAGTAGCCGGTAAAGCCTGTCTTCGTTGGGCGCAAACGACGGGCAAACACAGGGCATGAGATACCTGGCGGCAATCCCCGTCATCATTCCCGTCATGGTTTTTTCAGTTACACCTACCGGATCATAAAGATAACGATCTCCTGTACATGACTCATCGGCAACGATTACGGCGCCCATCTCCTCAATAAGGAAGGGTATTTTCCAGTTTGGAAAAACCGAAGGACAACCTGCCAGCAGTATGCGGGGTATATCCTTTTTACAAACACTGAACCCATTCCTGCACCTCGTTTCCAACTCATCATTTAACCTGGAAATAGCCTTTGTCCACTCAGGAGCGGTATCATAACAATAAGCATTGAAGACAAGTGCGGCTTCTCGCCCGGAAACTACCGGCATGGGCGATTTCCTGATTTCATAAAGCCTTCTGGCTTCGTATTGAGCCCTTCCAATCACTCGGATAGAAGCATCCAATTCCTTTCGCCCGATCTTGCTGCCGATAAAGCCTCTGCCCGTATATTTTTCGATATTCCTTTTTAATCCATACAGCTGCTGAAGCCACTTTCTTTTGGAGTCCTCATTATCCTTGATATGCGGAACTTCGAGCATCCAGACTTCTTTGTGACGGGAAAGTTCCTCTCCCATTTTTCGTTTTGCGTCACAGGTAGTGGGAACGATAAGAACATCGCATATCTCGCAGGGAGAAGGATAACCCATATACATTGAACCTACGGATGCCTTTACCACCGGACATGTATCACGGGGCACATGTTCATCGCCGACACAGGATGCCTCATAGCTGCCTCCTGAAAATCGAACGGGTATCGCGCCCGCCGCATAGATGATCTCTTCGGGAACCATCATACAGTATATCCCGATTATCTTTTTGTTATCGGCATATTGCATGAAACGCTCCGCCCACCGATTCCTTACAAAAACATCTCGCATGAGATCGATAAAATAATCCAGATTATTCGGACGATCAGGATTTTCCTCCAATTCGGTAAGAACCATCTCCGAAGACCTGGCAATTCCGCGGGCAAAACGATCAATTCGTCCCTGCAATTGATTTCTGTCTGTTCTTCCTTTAATCTCTTTATTCATCATGATTTTTCTTTATCGGAATATTATATTTCCTCTGGAAAAACCCCTTGTTTGTAGACCTGTAGACAGTCTTACCTAAAAAATCCGCACGCAATACCCCGTCTTCAGGACAATCTTCAATACAGCGTAAACACAGTATACAATCACCAAAAGTCACATCCTCTTTTTCGCGTTCTTTGAATACCTGTTTTATTTCCACGGGACAAACATTATAACAGACTTCACACATGGTGCATTTCTGACAGTCCTTCTTGAGTTTGATGAAGCTGATTTTTCTATATAACGAGATGAGTAGTCCCATAGGACAATAAGGACACCAGAACCGTCTTTTTACCATAGCGCCGATGATTGTTCCAATTGCAAGACTGAGCCCAAGAACGGTCATGGTAATGGTGGTGGCGCTTTTAAAATTAACGGCCACTTCACCGGGATTGCCGACAACCAGAGGCAGGACGTATCTTGCCGGACATAACTGACAAAAGGGTTGACGAAGATCAGCCGCCACTTCAGGGGCAAGGAAGGGAAAAGCAACCCAGAGAGGAACCAGAAGAGCAATAAAAAGAAATGCCCACTTGATCCACCGTAACCTGTCACGAAACCGTTCGGAAAAACTTATGTATCCAATGCGCAGTTTTCTCCGGATCAGATCCAGGACATCCTGAATAAATCCAAAAGGACAAATCCAGCCGCACCAGGAACGTCCTAAAATAACTATCAATAGCGAGAAATAGAGGAAATGTAAACCAAGCACTTTATATCGCACCCAGTCAGCCGCGGCCAGGTTAAATTGCAGGTTTAACAAAAAGCAATCTCCGCCCCTTGATTGCCCTACATAAGGACATGAAAGAGTAGGAAGGAAAAACCCCAGCGAAATTCCGATCGTCCCACCCAGGAGCAAAACAAAAAATGAGACAATCTGCGTTGACCATCTCAGCCTGGTAATGTCCATAAGTTAGTCCTTTTTGCCCCTGTAATTTTCAAACATAACCATATTCGCCCGATCTCTCTGCTTTTTCCGGTAAACCGCACCTACCGTGGCAACGACAATCAAAGCAGCTCCTAACATAGCCCACAGCACAAACCCCCCGGACATACTGCGCCATTTGTGCCGTGCCCTGTAAACGGACATGGTTAAACTCGCACAGTGAAATTCTTTTTTCATAAAATCATGATGAACAACTACATACAGATATTTTTCGCTGTATCTGTTTTCGCCGAAACTTCCTATGGGAGTAACCCGAAATCTTCCCCGAGAATCGGTCGAAAGGATCTTCTGCCATCCGCCTTCGTTCATCACCGTAACCTCGGCATTTGGCAGTGGTTTCCCTCGATACACAACCTTCATTTCATATTCACGATTTCTTGTTTGAAAAGTGCCTGCGTAAGAGACTTCCGGCCTTGAAATTAAAGGACCTATCTCCAGGGGAATTTTATCCGGGACATCAAAAAAAACGCTTGGCTCATCCCCACTGACACCATCGTTCCTGCTATGAACAACAAACGATTTTGCATAGAGATGAACTTTTTCTGCTTCACCACTGAAACCCATCTCCATTTCACCGGCTTCGATATGACTGCCAACCAGATATCGCCCGTTTAAATCAAGATTTTGGGGTATTGTTACGATAAAACCGTCGCTCTCCTGAGTAAAGAGAGCCTGCGAAAAACCGCCGTTGGGATCTTTTACCCAGACTCTGGTTTTATTAAGGATCATTGATGGGTCCAGTTTGTTCTTGTTCTTACCTTCTTGGGCTGAAGGAAACGTACCACAGCGCAACGCCAGTTTCTTAGCCTCTCCCATGGCAATCCTGCGACGCTTCCTCTCTTTGTTCCTTTCTTTCCAATCTACTTTGGCATAATCATAACCAAGAACATAAAGGTTCGAGTCTTTCAACTCCCACCATACAGGGTCGGTATGCATTTTCGCAGAGCATACGGAAGGCATTGATAGAATTAAAAATAAAAAACATGGGACACATAGTTTTTCCCACATTACGCCGATGTTTTTAAACAAGTTCTGATGCCGCATTTTTAGCTTTGGAAGTACCTTTTTTCAGCTCAGAGAAAGGGGGGCTTTCATTCTTATGGATACATTATCTTTCAATCCCATCCCGGGCTTTCACACCACTTTGATAGTAATGTTTTACCTCTTTCATTTCCGTTACCAGATCAGCCTCTTCGATAACCCTGGGATCCGCCATCCTGCCGGTAATTACCAGTTCGACATCTTCCGGCTTTGCCCGGATAAAATCGAGTAGCTCATCCACGGAAAAGAGATTATAGCTGGTAGCAATATTGGCCTCATCAAGGATAATCACCTGGTATTCGCCTGAACACATGATCTCTCGTACTTCCTTGAGACCTTCCCGTGCGGCTCGAATATCCTTCTCATCGGGGTTTCTGTTAATAAAACAGCTTCGGCCGTACTGTTTTAGCGTAATAGAGTCTGACAGTTTATCCAGGATATCAATCTCACTATATCTCATCCCTTTCACAAACTGGGCGATATACACCTTAAGGCCGGCACCGGCCGCACGCAGGGCGAGCCCCAGCGCCGCCGTTGTCTTTCCCTTGCCACTGCCCGTATAAACCTGAACATATCCTTTCATTGTTCCCCCGTGTTGTGTTTACTTTGAAATTTCGGATGTCTCCCCGTAGTTGGCTTTCAGTTGTCTATAAGGAGGTAGACCGCGCCAACCCCGGGGAGACAGGGGATAACCGTTTTTTGTTTAGAAGAAAAGACGTTTCCTCCTTCCAAACATACACCGCTTTAATCTTGACAAGTTCGTAAAAAGTCATGAAACTGATTTTTTGTCATCCTGAACTCGTTTCAGGATCTCACTTGTTTCAGCATCTAATCATTTCAGCAAGTTAGAGACCCTGAAATAAATCCAGGGTGACAAAAACTGACTTTTTACAAAACTATCATTCTTTCGTGACTCAAAAAGTCACCTTGATACCGCCATAAATACCGATACCCGGTTCCCCATATTGATAAACCGACTGATATTTCTTGTTTGTCAGGTTTTCAACTCTTCCGAAGAATTGCAAATATTTATTCATATCATAGGAAGCGGCAAGATTAAAAAGCGTGTATGCGGGCATTTCCTCGGTGTTGCTGTCATTGCGGTATCTTTTACCGACATACTGCGCACTGAGGTTCAGATTCAACTGTTCCAGGGGCTTGATGTTAATGGCCGCGCCTCCGGTGTGCTGCGGGCGATACCGCAGATACTTCCCGTTGTTCGAATCTCCTTCGGTTTCATCTTTAGCTTCGGTATAGGTATAATGCGCGTGAAGGCTCAAACTCTTTACCGGCCGGTATGAAAAGACCGTCTCCCACCCCTCGGTTCTGACCTTTCCGACATTATAATATTTTTCAGTGTCCCAATTCCACTCAATCATATCGTCAATTTTGGTGTGGAAATAAGTTAAAGATAATGACACCTTTCCCCCGAGAAGTTCCTGGTCTATGCCCGCATCGTAACCCCTACTCTCTTCAGGTCTGAGACCGGTATAACCATAGTTTGAATAAAGTTGGTAGAGGGAGGGCGCCCGGAACCCCGTACCGTAGCTTCCCCTTATCTTCGTTCCCGTCTTTTCAAAGAAATAGGCCAAAGCCCCTTTATAGGTATCCTCGCCGCCAAATGTTTGATGATCGTCATGACGGGCACCGAGGGTAAAAGAGAAACCCTTGAGCGGTGTCAATTTGTTCTGGATAAAAAAGCTTTTGGTATCAACACTTTTATTCGGTATATTGTAGTTGCTGGAATGACCCTTGCCGTCCCCTTTCTCTTCCTGATAATCAAACCCCGCGGTGACTGTATCGATATCCCCGATAAAGAAATTGTGCTGCCACGATGCCACTTTGTTGGTCCCGTCATAGCTGTTGTTGAATGCCCCCCCGTAAAAATACTCCCTCTCGACCTCCGTGACACCGAGTTTGACAATATGCTGCCACCAGTCAAAAAGGTCCTGATTGAAGTTTGCAGAAATACTTGTTATGGTTGTATCCATGACATTATTAGCGTCAATATCACTAGGAGCATCAAAATCCATGGACGAGTCAGAGTGGCGTGCCGAAAGATTTGCTGTTATTGTTTCGCTGATCCTGCCGCCGACACAGGCAGAAAGGTTGGTATCATGATAATAATCTTCTTCGATATTCCCCAGATCCTCATCCGCCTTTGATACGCCCTTTGTATCCAAACGTGACACAGAGGCGGAGTAATTTATCCTGTCTGTTGATCCGCTGACACCCGCCTTTTCCCTGAAGGTCTCATATGACCCGCCCTCCGCAGAGATATAATATGTAGGTTTTCCTCTGCCTTTCTTCGTTATGATATTGATGACGCCTCCGATGGCAGACGATCCATATAGTACGCTCTGTGCACCGCGAATAATCTCTATCTTTTCAATGTTATCGGTTGAGATATCGGAGATTTTTATTTTTCCAGTCGACTTCATCGGATCGCCCACCTGCACGCCGTCGATCATAATCAGCGTATGGGCACTATTCGTCCCGCGTATGTAAATCTCCTCTTCCCCGCCGTATGATCCGCTCTGTTTAATAAAAACACCCGGAACATCTCTGAGGACATCCAAAACGTTCTGTTTCCCTTTTTCCTGAATTTCCTTCTCGGTAACAACGGTAACCGAATCGGGTGAATATTTTAAAAGCTCCTCTATCCTGCTTGCCGTCACCACCGTTTCTTCCATAGTTACGGTATCTCCCTCTTCCTGTGCGGAAAAAGAAGCAGGTACAACAAGGAACACGATCACAAACAAAATAATAAAACAACTAAGCCACTTCTTCATTTTTTCATTTTTCATTACAATCTCCTTACCCCTCGGTCGGGAATGTTATTTGATCCGTCAGATAAGTCTCCTGGCTTACGGCAACGCCTACTCTCCACGCCTTCCCAACTCCCTTTACCCAAGGAACCAGTGGCATTGTGTGGATTTCGTTCCGCCTACAGTTGCGGGGCAGCGCCGATTTCTGATCGGCTTCCTTAGGGTCTATCATGTTTCATGACAGACTCTTAATCTGACGGATTGGAACTCATTAATGTTACTCTCGGCAATCCCGTCTGTGGGTTGCGATCCACCGATACATCTGTCTCATAAACCTCCTTGATATTGGATTCTGTTATGACTTCTTCCGGAGTACCCATGCAGTGGATATTCCCTGCGTTCAGAAGTATCATCCTGTCACAGTAAAGTGATGCCATATTTATATCGTGGGTTACGGAAATGACCGTCAATCCCTCTTTCCTGTTCAAAGTTTTTATCAAATTAAAAAAATCTATTTGATGTTTGATGTCGAGAAAGGCCGTAGATTCATCGAGAAGTATAATCTGCGGCTGTTGTGCCAGTGCCCGGGCTATAAGTATCCTTTGCCTTTCACCCCCGGAGAGTTCATTGATGCTTCTATCAGCGAATGAGAGGGTGTCGGTTACCTCCATTGCCCTGTGAACTATTTCATAATCTTTCTTCCCTTCGAATCTCAGTCTTCCTAAATGGGGCGCCCTGCCCATCAAGACTATCTCCTTTACACTGAAGGAAAATGTTATGGGGGAGTCCTGGGGGACTACCGCGATCAGCCTGGCAAGGGCATCTCTTTTCATTTCATTGATGCTTATACCGTTTAGGCATATGCTTCCTTCCTGAGGCATGAGTATCCTGTCTATGATTTTAAGGAGTGTTGTCTTGCCGGAACCATTTGGTCCTATTATCCCTAAAAACTCCCCTTCTTTGATCTGAAAAGAGACATCTTTAAGAATCCAGTCCTTCGCATATCTGAATCCCACTTTTTTTAACTGGACAATCGGCATGGGTCAGACAGCCCTCCTCCGTAAGAGATATATGAAATATGGAGCGCCGCATAGAGCGGTAATAACCCCCACCGGCAATTCGGTGGGAGAAACTACCGTCCTTGCTATGGTGTCGGCGATAGCAAGAAAAGATGCGCCAAAAAGAAAAGACGCCGGCAGCAAAAGCCTGTGGTCGGAACCGAGCATCATCCTAATGATGTGCGGGATAATCAGACCGACAAACCCGATGATTCCGCTGACCGACACCGCTACTCCGGTGACAAGAGATGCGACAAGAAAGAGTATCTTCTTTGTTCTTTCCACATTGACGCCAAGCTGCATCGCCGTTTCTTCTCCGGTCACAATCAGATTCATCGGCCTTGAATATATGTAAATGGCGATAAATCCTGTAATCGAAAAGAAACCTGTGAGGATTATCTCTGCTCTGGTGGAAAGACTGAGATCTCCCATCAGCCAGAACATGATATTGTGAAGTTCCGCATTTCTGCTGGTAGAGATTAAAAACATGATAATGGCGGCAAAAAAAGCATTCACAATGACTCCGGCCAAAAGGAGTGTGTTCGACTGGAGTTCACGCCCTGTTTTAGCAATCCCAAAGACGAGAATAACGGTCAGAACGGCACCTAAGAATGCCAGACCTGTTATGCCGAATGGGACAACGCCGGCACCGATGATCATACCCGTGATTGCCCCGACAGCTGAACCACCGGAAATCCCGAGTATATATGGATCTGCCAGGGGGTTCCGAAGAAGGGCCTGAAATACAACACCGGCGGTGGAAAGGGAGGCGCCGACAATGCCGGCAAATATGATTCGCGGGAAACGGATGGAAAAAATGATGGTTTTTTCTGAAGGTGTTAATACGGAGGACCCTTCATGCCAGCCATATAAAAGCCCTTTAAGTCCGGTAATTATACCAATTCTGGCTGTTCCCACGAGCATTGACACAACCACAACGGCAAGAAAAACAACCAGTAACAGAATGCAGATTTTAATCACTCTTGGAAACGTTACAACTTTATAGGTCATTTTCTTTCCACCGCTGCTCAAAAATCAAGAGTTTTGAAAAAGGCTCTTAAATACTCAAAGCATTCCCGACCGGGTTATTTCCCACAGACCCGCCTTGCAGGCAAAGGGCTTTGGATTTTAGTGTCATCCTGAACTTGATTCAGGATCTCATTAGATTCTGAAATACATTCAGAATGACAGAGGATTCCCACAATCCCGTAAGGTAGTCCACCTGAGGCAAACCACCGTTTACTGCCGGATACAATTCGAAACTTCGCTGAGCTAAGGAGTAAATATCAGAAAGGTTGTAATGAAAGGATTTTATAATAGTACCCCTCCCTCGAGGAAATTTCAGATGGATCGGTCTTCCGGCTTAGGGCTACCTACTTACCCGCCTTCCCATTATGGAATCACCCATAACAGTGGCACCTCAGGCTTTCGTTCCCTTTACGGCTGCGGGGCAGCGGGGGCTTCTCACCCCTCTTCCTCACATCCATCGTTTTCGAACTATACAAAAAAATAATTATAAGTCAAGAAAAAGGTTTCTATTACTCAGCCTCCACCCTTTCCACGGGAGGGGTTTTTTTATACTTATAAGGCAGTGATTCCCGAATATGTTTCGGAATCTTGCCGTGTTTTTCCTCAAATTCTTCGAGATACTGCTGACGCCCTTTGAGGAAATCTTCAACCTTCTTCTTGAGCAGAACCTTGTCATCAAAGAGATGGTAGGCGTTCATAAGATCCATATTGGCGCGGTCACACTTTATCGGATAGTGGTACCCTAAGTGATCCGTGTCAACGCTAAAGCGAAGCTGTCCGCGAAGAAGGTCATTATAGGCAGACAGTGACTGCCGGAGCGAAACCTCTTGTGCAGGCTCGCCGATCGTTCCGGTATTAGCAAGATAGCACTCTATGTTGTTTCGCTTGAGGATATCGTAAAAAATCATAGCGTGTTCAAGACGATTACCGACTACAAACGGGTCAAGGAAGAAGACCCTTTTAAATTTTCCCGCCTGTTCCGGATCCCCTCCGGTGCTCTCTATAGATTCCCCGTATATAAATTGCATCGCCGCCTGTTCCCGAGTCAGTTTACAGATGACATTTGTCAATGGATTACGGGTTAGAATAATTATATGGTCAATTTTTCTGCCCCGGAGGCCATCGCTGGCAATCTCCAGGTTCTTACGAGTGATAACAGCCCGTCCGTTGCCCGTTTTGGAAAGATCATTGAAATCAGGCATATATGGATACTTGCTGATGGCTACATTTTCAAGAAACGCATCCTTCGATTGGGCGGCCCGTAATATTTCCGGCTGGCTTTCATCAAGATTTTCCGTCTTAACATAGAGACCACATAACTCAAACGCGCAGTAGCTTCCGTCAAAACCGATCGTACCCCCATCATCACCGATCATTTCCCAGCTTTCCTTCGGCATCCTTGCCAGTCTCCGGCACAGGGTTGTAGTCTTGCCGGTAGCCGTAAGACCTGAAATTGCTGTACGTATTTCTTTTAGCTCAGGCCGCTCAGTCTCCTGGTCATAGACCCACAAAAAGTCTCTCCTTGCGCCGGCATGGAGAAAAATGCCTGTCTTGTCGATAGCCTTAACCCGCCAGTCTTCAAACTGAAAAACTCCCTTCTTACCTTCACCAAGATATGTCGAATTTCTGCATATCTTGACCTGGTCGCCCCTCTTCTCACCCATCATCAGCCGGATCGAAATGTCTTTATCTATCAACCTTTTCGATTTGTTGTATTCAAAAGCCATATCGGTGAAGAAGATAATGGTGTAAGTTGGATCTTCCACAATCTTAGCAGACGGGCAATCCAGGAGGAGCTTAAGCCCGTATGCAAGGTGCGCATACTTTTGGGAAATGATAAAACGAGCAGTGATTCCTTCCCGACCGTCACCAACCACAGTTTCAAGGGAGATAATATTTTCCTTGCCAAGTATTTCCACGGCCTGCTTAGCCAGGGCCTCTTCCTCTTCGCCAAATTCATGGTCAACACTGTTTTTGGTATGTGGCGCGGCCCTTGACATGGGCTCGGAATCAGCCGCTATTGATCCGATCTGTGTTTGTATGACCCCTTCCTGTCTCAAAGCGAGCTGTTTGAGTTCTTCTAAAGTAAGCCCTTCAATCAGGCGTCCATCTTTTCTGGCCTCATCGTATATCTTTTGAGCCGCCGACTTGAAAAAATTCATTTTTATATCTCCGTTACCCCGATATTTTTTCCATCTGTTATAGAATAAATTAAATAGTCCTAAACCTCAACATAAAAATTTAAGGAAAAGTTAACAAAAATAGTAGATTTCTTGTGTAATTTGTATTAGACGTGGAAGTTCGTATATTAAGTGATGACAATCACGAATGCAAAGAGGAGATTATGAGATTCGATATTGCAAGAAGAAGCAGTGGCCTAACCTATGAAATACGGAACATCGTAAATATAGCAAACAAGATGAGTGGCTATGGCATCGAGGTTATATGGGAAAACATAGGTGATCCTGTCGGGAAAGGGGAAGCTATACCCGCATGGATGAAAGGGGTCCTGACGAATATATTACAGGAAGACCGTTCATTCGCATATTCACCAACAAAGGGAGTTGCCAAAACGAGGGAGTTTCTTGCGGAGCTGGTAAACAAGAGGGGCAAAGCAAAAATAGACAGTGAGGACATTATATTTTTTAACGGTCTTGGTGATGCCATTGCACGAACGTATGGCTCCATGCGTGCCGATGCACGGATTATCATGCCTGAGCCGACATATTCCACTCATCTGCTTGCAGAGGTTCTGCATGCCTCCTTTCCCCCGAATACCTACCGGATGGATCCGCGTAACAACTGGTGCCCGGATTTACGTGAGATGCAGGAAAAGGTAAAAAGCCATAAGTCAATTGTCGGCATTCTTGTCATCAATCCTGACAATCCGACCGGTTTTGTTTATCCTGAAAGTATCCTGAAACAGATTGTGAAAATTGCCAGAGAAAACGATCTCTTCCTCGTTTTCGATGAGATGTATAATAACATTATATTCAATGGAGCCGAGACCGTCCCACTCTCCGACATCATTGAAGACGTACCAGGTATCAGTATGAAGGGTATTTCCAAGGAATTCCCCTGGCCAGGCGCCCGATGCGGGTGGATAGAGGTGTATAATGGCCACAGGGACGAGGTTTTCGACCAATTCATTAATACCATCTTGAACCAGAAGATGGCGGAGGTTTGTTCCACGACATTCCCCCAACTGGCCATTCCGATACTCTTCGACCATCCTGAGTATCAGCAATACTTGGAGACCCGTGTAAAACGGTATGAAAAGCTCTCCAACATAGCATATAATATCCTCAAAGATGTCCCGTATGTTATAGCCAACAGGACAAATGGTGCTTTTTACATGACTGTAGTATTCAAGGAATCAGTTCTCGACAACGGACACACACTGCGGATAGAGCAGTCTGATATAAAACAGTTTGTTGAAAAAATCGTAAGTGAAAAGATTGAACCCGATAAACGCTTCGTGTACTACCTTCTCGGTGCCACAGGAATATGCGTGGTACCTCTCACATCATTTTTCACCCGGCTCAATGGTTTCAGGATCACTTTACTGGAGAAAGACGAGGCCAAATTTGAGTTTACCATAAAGAAGATTGCCGAAAAAATTGTCGAGTACGTCGAGTCGTAATATCATCGTTACGATTCAATCACTAAATGGTGATTTTTAAAAGCTGATTAAACCTTTTTCCGCTTCATCATATATTACGTCAATACTTTTCTGAATGTTAATTGTGTGTTTGATAGCTGTTGCTACCTTGCAGTAATGTTTAACATCACCCAGAGAAAAGCCCTTACCTTTTCAGAAAAATGTGAACCCGTCCCCAATTAGTTCCGCCATGTGTATGCAATACCGTTGACTCGCAGGGTAAAAAACATCTTGACATATGTTACCTCAAGGGTTACAGTGCTTTTGTGGTTTACAGCAGTACGCATATATATCGAAAGAAACGTCTTCGTAATGATAAAATCCTTTTCGCACCCGGGGCTTGAAAAGTTCTTTTATGACGGCAGCAAAAAAGGCATTCAGCCTAAACATGCTGAACGGTTAGAAACGATACTTGACCGTCTCGACGCAGCCGCCAATATAAAAGATATGAGTTATCCAGGCTCTAATTTACATCGCCTGGAACCCAAAAAGGAAGATCGGTGGGCTGTTGATGTATCCGGGAATTGGCGGATAACATTTGTATTCAAAAAAGGAAACGCTTACAAAGTAAAATACGAAGATTATCATTAAACCAATAACACTCTACATATTTGAGAGGGTGAGTAAAATGAGAGACAGCAAAAGAGCTCCGTCCCATCCCGGACGAATTATTCGGATGGATTATCTTGAACCCCTAAAACTGACCATCAGCGAAATGGCGGACATTCTCGGCGTGTCCAGAAAAACTGCTTCGAAGATTGTGAACGGCCGTGGATCAGTGACGCCTGATATGGCGCTTCGGCTTTCCAAGGCGTTTGATACGACCCCGTCACTCTGGCTGAACCTCCAGGCCAACCATGATCTGTGGCATGCCATGCACGATTCACGGGAATGGATGGATGTACACGCAGTACCTCGTCTTAAAGATGCACTGGGGTGAAACAAAATTCGAAGAACACATAATTGTTTTCAGGAAAAATAAGTGTTACGTCTTCGGAAGTCCGCAATATTTTTCTGAATGTTAATCGTATGTTCAATGGCTGTTGCTACTTTACAGTAATGTTTAATATCATCCAGAGACAAGACCTTACCTTTTTAGAAAAATGTGAACCCGGCCCTGATTAGTTTCCAATTAGTTGAAAAGCTACGAAGACATACCTAACGCTGTAGGACGAGGTTGTCCTTTAATCATAATCACAGATTGAACCCCTTGTGCATCAAGCACTTTGAAAGATTCATCAGCTAAATTATCCATGGAAAATTTCTTAAATGTATTCTTCGACATCAGTCGCTTTTTAATGCATTTGCCCATTCCATTTTCAATAGTGACTCTAAAGCCTTCATCCTCTGCATTTATTTTCCCCTGCCCGGGAATATACCCTGAAAGCACAAAAACTTTTTTTCCAAATGCAGCATAGAGGCAATTGATAAAAGCAAGGCTTGTCAAATCAATATCTTCTTTACTATCAATAAACGAAGATATATGAGCCACAGGCGCTTCGTCTAAAAAACCTTTCATCATCATTAAAGGTATCGACTGGCTCATCAATTCAGTTGGAGTTACTTCAATGTCAGCAAACTGATCAAAGCCACTGAAAACCGCCCCTGCGGTTTCAATTATAGAAAGTATTTTATTCAATTGATCATTAATTGGTGGAAAATCCGAAGAATGAATATTCAATTCGAGTATCCTATCGTTTATTGTTATTTCCATTTTAAAGGTAACCTTTTCAGAAACTGCGGAATGTCTTATAAAATTAGCAGCTTTTGATAGCTTTGATATGAGTATTCGATTGTCGGATTGGAAAAGGTTTAAGTTCACATTCACCCTGTTGTCTTTCACGGACAGAATAAATGACATAATTTCAGAAGAAAACCTTAGCTTCCAATATTCAAAAGGGATGAATGGGAATAAATTGCCAGGGGAATAATATGTAAATGAATCTTGGAATAAAATTGATCCTTCTTCTCCAGTTATTACAACATCAGCTTCTCCAGCCGGTGGGACTTCACCAACCGTAATCTTCGGATTGACAGGTTCAATGTCAGGATGAAGTGAACGAGGAATACCAAATCGAACCTCTTCAACACTCAGTGAGTCAAGATTAATCTCCTTTGTGACCCCAATACCAAAATTAACAAGGGTTTCCATTGTGGAAGCATATGACATCTTGGGCAATGTAAAATGAACTTTTGATCGGTATTCATCATACCCAACATTTTTTATCCACTCACATCTTTTCGTGAAATATTCTTGAGGATCATCACCCACATGTTTTCTGATAGCATTTTCCAATGAGGCCCCGTTAGGGGAGTCAAGCATATCTGACTCAGAATAGGCTAATTGCATGGTGCATTTATGCAATGGTTTGCCTGCCTCAGCTTCCAGTTCTCGGAGTTTTTCTAAAGTTTTTCCAATCCAGTATTTTCCTACATGTACGAGGTATGCCCGTTGAGCCTCTACCTTTCCATCAAATTCAATAACAACAAAAAAGCATGGCAAAGGGGATTTAACCATTCTTTCCCAGTTACTTAGCTTTATACCTTTAATTTTCCCGACCTGTTTATCTGTAGATTTTACTTGAACCTTGCAGGATATTTCTGGAGGCCTTATATCTAAAGGATATTGGAATTTATTTGTAGATTTAACGTGTGGAAACTCCAGCATCAAATCCCATCCTTTTTTATCTTTTAGGGGTCTGTTGGGTACTATACCACGCTGATCTGCCCAACGCGCAATCTCTGATTCCCCCAAGCTGCCTAAATCTCTATCAGGCATTATTATTCCTCAGTGTTGAACGTTTGATATAAAATGTATTTTCACCAATTCCTTTTCTGCTTCATCATATATTTCATCGATGTTTTTCTGAATGTTAATTGTGTGTTTGATAGCTGTTGCTACCTTGCAGTAATGTTTGATGTCATCCAGAGACAACACCCTGCCTTTTCTGTCTTTCAGCCATTTATCGCAAACCTGATAGCCGCCGATCCGGTATTGCCAGATGTTTTCTTCCAATCCCTCAAAATACTGATCGTCGTTGATGTAAACGCGTTCAGCCTTTTTGTCATATTTGATTTTATCAACACTCTTGTCTCCTGTTCCCTGGAATTTTATAACCGGGGAATCAATCTCAGGTGACTGCATAAGATGCAGGTCAGCAAGGCGCTTGCCGTATTCGGCCAATTTTTCAAAAAGGCGTTTGTCTTTTGTAAAAGGAACTCTTGGAAAGTCCGTTTTCAGAAATTCGGCGTATTTCACACGGTAAGTATTAGAGTAGAAAACAGCGTATATGTAGTAGAAAATATCTTCAGGATTCGGCTTTGTTTTGTAAGTTTCAGATAAAGCGGAAAATATTTTTTCGCTGATATTGGACGTTCTTTCTTTTGACTCTTCCAGATCGCTGAAAAGGTCTTTGTGGTTGGGGTCTGTGTAGAGGTAAAGAGGTGCTTGTTGAGTTATCCCTTTGCTACTTAAGAATGTTCTATTATCAACTATATATTGGCTTATCAAAACATGTGAATAATTTTCTTCTAGCGAAACTTGCCTCATAAAAGATAATGATAAATTCTTCCGCAGCATATGCCGCATGACTTCCTTCCGGGAACGTTCAATCAGGTTGTCGTGATAAAAAATCCATTGAATATCAAATGGCCTGTATAAAACCTGAGCAAAGGAATTTTCCCAGTCCTTATCATTTCTTACTTTTTCCCTCGCTGTTTTTAGCTTCCAGTTGGATTTATCCTTGAGTTTATATGGTTCACCTATCAACTCATCCGGTATTTTTTCATCGCAAAACATCCTGATGCGCCGCTTGAGAGCTTCTTTATCCGTATCAATTACAAATTTATCCCTTGAAGTAACGATTCCCACGCTGTTTACCGGAAAAATATCCGTTATCTTCGGCGACTTTTCATACAATTCCAGCAATTTTTCATCCCTCGGAACGAAAAGATAAAATTCCGATTTAGGGGTTATTTCCTGCCATTTTATTGTTGTAATATCATTATTGATAAGCCGGTCGTATTTTTCCTTTCTCATTCCCCATAGTTCGGAATAAAAAATCCTCTTGCCGTTTTCGCCGTTTCCGTCTTTTTTCTTGATAAAGAGTGCAATGGCAGTTCCCTGTCGTATGTCGAACACATTTTCATCCTTGGAGCCATCCGGGCATTTTTCCTTTTTCAAGCTGTTGCCGTGAAGATCAAGCAGATAGATTTCGTCGAAACTGTTCATCAGCGACCGGCGCATTCCTCTGAAAGTTGGATTGTCCAGATAGCTGTGGTTCGTAATAAATCCAAGGACTCCTTCGCCTGCCTGATCTATTTTCCACTGGCCGAAACGTATAAATTTGACATAATCGTCCTGGAGCCATTTCGGATTCTTTTCCCCAAGCGGTTTACCGTCTATCCGGTAATAGCCGTCATCTTTTATGCCGTTTTTATGCGTATAACCCGCCTTCAGCAATTGGTCTATCCACTTGCCTTTGTTTGCAGAATGGCCGGAATACGGGGGATTGCCCAATATTGCCAGAATAGGCTGCTCTTTTTTGACTTTTCCTGCCAGGCGCGATTCTTCGGAAAGGGAAGCCATCCCTGGCAGACTGGTTTGCTCAAGCACCTCCATCTCAAGGGTATTGGTCAGATAGAGCTTAAACCGGTCATCTCTTTCGAGACGGCAGCCGAGTTCTTCAAGAAGAAAAGACATCTTCAAATGACCCACTGCATAGGGCGCCATCATGAGTTCAAAGGCATAGAAGTTTTTGAGGATGTGTTCCCTGATAAAACCTTCCTTATCGCCATCTCCGTATTTAGACGTAAATTCATCGACCGCCAGTTTCGCTGCTTCAGCCAGAAAGGTAAGCGTGCCGGATGCCGGGTCTAACACCGTAACGGTATCACTTGCCATGCCGTCAACTCTGCCGAAACGATCCTTTAGAATATGGTGAAGCGAACGCACAATATAGGAGACAACCGGTTCGGGCGTATAATACACGCCCCGTCTTTCGCGGGTCTTCGGGTCATATTCGGCAAGAAAGGTTTCATAAAAATGAACAACAGGGTCTTTCCCCTTGCCTTCCCTGAAATAGTCCTGAAGCAGTTTGTTGACATCCGCAACTAATAACACCTCGGCGATATCATCAATAATCCATTCCATTTGAGCAGGAACGTCTTCAAGTGAAATAAACCGGAAAACATCTCGCAATATTCCGATGGTGCGAGGGATGTTGTCATAGGCAAGTTTTCTGTTGAAACCGTTTTTTGACCGCATGCGCGCGGCAAACAGACCGTAGGTGATTGTCTGGGAATAGAGATCAGCAAAGTCCTCTTTTGAGAGACCGCTGATCAGAAACTGCCTGAACGCTTCATAAAATCCGTGGATAAAGCCTTCGCCGGTTTTTTCTTCCTCCGCCAGTTCCTCGGCGATCACCTCGTCCTTTAAAAAGCTCGTGCGTTTGGCCAGCTCTATTGCCAGATTTTTTGCATTGTAAACTTTAGGCAGGGAAAACGAATAAAACTCTTCAATCAGCTTAAGAAAATCAGGTTCTTTTTCAACAGGCGGAACCGTTTTTAGTTTATGCACGATAAAAGGTCTTGCTATTGATGCCTTATTGACCAGTATGCCGTTACGATAAAGCCTGAACTCAAAAAAATTGGTTAATATCAGGTTTGGAAAGGTGTTCCTGTATCGTTTTAACTGTTCCGAATGTTCTATTGAATCCAGATTATCAACGGTGGGAGCCTTGGCTTCAATATACCCTACAATATGCTGCTTGCCGTCCCAGATCCGGAAATCAGGATTGCCCGCCTCGGTGGTTTTGGGAAGTGTTGTAATGTGAAAATTTCGTTTGTCGAAGGATTGGGCTGTTTCTTTCAACAATGACTCAAGGGTCGAATAATAACTTTCTTCTCTGGCATCCCCCTGATTGGCAATTTGAAATATGTTTTTAAGATATGATTTCAGCATTCAGATCACCTAAATTTATAAAAAAACACAGGCTCTTGCTGTCAGTTAAACTGACTGGTTCGCTTTTGACTTATTTTAAATACCTTTCAAAGAAATTTCGTGGAGTCAAAATATTAATATCTTGATATCCTGATAGTTTTAATAAATGCTTATCCCCGCTGACAATTATTCTGCATTTGCCTGCAATGGCACATTCAATAAATTTATCGTCATCAGAATCTTCACATATGACGATATTCAAATCTTTAGTATCAACAAATTGTCCGTGAACTGTAACCATTTCAATAATTGGCAATATATCGATAGAGGAAAATTTAGATGATAATTCATGGGCAACACGATGGTATTCATCAAGGATATCTTGCGAAAGTAAGATTTTAAAACTGCCTTTCCCCCAAGCTTTGAGGATTTGAGAAGGAGGACCGCTAAAAAATATCCCGGATATGAACACATTCGTATCAAGGACAATTCTCATTTCTTTTTACCTTTAGCTTTTAATATGGCATCGCCAATATCAGATTTTTTAATCCCTGCTTGTTTCCCTTTTTTTCTGGCCTCCGCAATAAGGGCACCAAATTCATCAAGTGATGGCGGAGCTATATTTTTAAGAATAACAACGTCCTTTTCACCGATAACGACAAATTGAGCACCAGCCTTCAAATTGAGTTGTTTCCGTATGTTTTCGGGAATAACAACTTGTCCCTTAGAGGACATTTTTGTTGTTGATACATTTACCATAATATGCCTCCCTATGATTTATATTGTCTTACTGGTAAGATTATATGGCCTCCATCTTCAAAATGCAAGCCTTTTGAATCAATTATGATCATGGAAAGCGCACGCCGATATGCCATGATGCTCCTTTGTTGACCTTGTTATCCTCAGCGATATATATTTTTCCGATGGCCAACTTTTACTATCCAAACAGTAAGCTCTTCATCTTGAATGGAGTATAGAATACGATACCGTCCTTGCCGCAGACGATACCTTTCCTGACCGGCTAATTTCTTGCAACCTGGAAGGCGTGGATTTTTCGCAAGTGATTCGATGTGTTCAAGTATCCTTTTTAAGTCCTTTTTCGGGATTGACTCAAAATCCTTCCAGACCGATTTCTTGAAAAAGATTTTATATGTGGCCATCTTTTTTAAGCCTCTTGACCATCCGTTCATAGCTGATCAGAGGTTCATTTGCCCTTTCTTCAAAAGCAGCGAGGTCCTCGGCATCCTCGGCAAGCGCCTCTCTCACAGCCTCGTTAATTATTTCCGACATTGAACGGGAAGTTTCGAGAGCTTTAATTCGTAACGCTTGATGAAGGGCAGGATCCAGATAAATAGTAGAGCGTTTTGATAATGTTGCCATAATGTCACCTCCTGACATGCACAACATCATAGCGTCATAACATCTAAATGTCAACAGGAAAGCGAACGGCTAAAATCACCAGCCCAAAATATAAAGCAGAAAAAGAGGTCAACGGAGGAAGCAGGGGGCAGCCGGGCTCAGGTCAACACACTTTTTATGCGCTTGCTACTTGCAATAAAATTGTCATATAATCTTAACATAAATGAAGACATGTGGCTTTATTCTACAGTAAATAAAAATGGCAGGTTACAGATGTAAGGGGGCAATATGGGATTAATAACGGCACAGAACATATATAAGGATTATCAGGTAGGAGAGGTCAGTCTGAGAGCATTGAACGACCTGAATTTTGAGATTGAGCCTGCTTCGTTTCTTTCTTTTGTCGGGCCCTCCGGAAGCGGCAAGACCACTCTTTTGAACCTTATCGGCTGTCTCGATACGCCTACGGGCGGCAAACTGACCGTAGCCGGCACGGATGTGGTCAGTCTGGACAGAAAACAGAGGGCGGCTTTCAGGGGCAAGCACATGGGATTCATCTTCCAGGATTTTAACCTCATTCCTGTTCTAACCGTATATGAAAATATTGAATATCCTCTACTCATGGTACAGAACGTTCCGTCGGAAGAAAGAAGACGGCGGGTTGTGAGGCTCCTGGAATCAGTCGAAATGATAGAACAGAGAGACAAGTATCCCGATCAGATTTCAGGGGGACAGAAACAGAGGGTTGCCGTTGCCAGGGCCCTGGTTACTGAACCTGAGCTTGTGCTTGCCGATGAGCCGACGGCCAACCTCGACAGTAAGACGGCCTATATGATTATCGAACTTATGAAAGAAATGCAGAGAAAGTCCGGAACCACCTTTATCTTTTCCACCCATGATCAGAAGATAGTCGGCGCTGCGGAAATAATCTATACCCTGGAGGATGGAATAATCATCGACAGGAAGGACGCTGGAGGGAATGCCCATGTATAATCTCCTCAAAATAGCCATCAGAAATCTTATGAGATACCGGAGAAGAACCCTTCTGACGGCATCGCTCATCATGATAGGCGTTGTCTTTGTTCTGGTCTTCATGGCCGTTACGGGATCAGTGAAGAGCCTTCTCATCGGACAAATTACAGACTCCATGCTCGGCCACCTGCAGATCCACAAAAAGGGATATGTCGCATCTATTGACAATCTCCCCCTGACCATAACGTTGTCGCCGAAGGCCATGCAAAAGATCGATCAGGCAATCAAGGACATTCCCGAAATTGAGGCATATTCGAAGCGAATAAAATTCGGCGGTCTGTTCAGCAATTTTGTGGAGACGACGAATATCCGCCTGAATGGCGTAGTCCCGGAGATGGAATTAAAAACAGTGCCTCTCCTGCCGGCAAGAATCATCAAGGGTGAGAAGACACTGAAGAAAGGGGACATCCTCATACCGGAGCTTCTGGCCGGGGGGATGAAAGTTAAGGTGGGTGATACAGTCGTGGTAATTGCCACCAACAGGGACGGCTCCGTTAACGGAAAACAATTCATGGTCAGCGGCATACTGGAAAGTGTCACCGGACCGGGAGGACGGGACGGCTATATCCACATAGAAGATGCCATGGAAGTGCTGAGAATGGATCAGATGGAAATAAGTGAGATAGTGTTTAGACTCAAGGACTTCGGCATGCTGCAGGACGTTTACGAATCCCTCATGGGTACTCTTTCCAAAGAAAAGAATGAAGCGGGGAAACCGGTATTCGAGGTCCACACATGGGAAAAGCTTTCCCCTTTCTACAATGTCGCTCGGATGATAGACATCATGACATTCTTTATCAAGATCATGCTTATCGCCATGGTCCTCGTCAGCATCATGAATGTCATGATTATGGCGGTTTACGAACGAATGCGCGAAATAGGCACTACTTCAGCCATAGGAACGATGCCGGGCAAAATTCTTTCCATGTTTGTTCTGGAAGGGCTTTCCATCGGTATCTTCGGAGCTTTTATAGGCGATGCAATAGGCTGTATAATAATATACATATTGAACATTTCCCATATTACCTTTAATTTCGGGCGACAGACCGGGCTGTTGCTGGCGCCCCACGTCGGCGCAGCCGATGTTTTCATGGTTTCAGTGATCGTTATTATCGTATCCGTAGCGGCAAGCCTCCAGCCCGCCTTCAAAGCATCGCGGATGGAGCCGATTGATGCCCTGCGCCATGTTTAGAAAGGAGTTTTCACCATGCGAAAAATCATAATAGCCGTATTGCTGCTGCTCCTGCCTTCCCCGGCACTTGCAGTAGACGGGAACAGTCTTCTCCTCCAGGTTGACAGAAACCTGAATCCCGATTCATACGAATCATATAAAAAACTGATCAATATAGAACCGAACGGCAAAAAAAAAGAATTTATACTGTTCACCGTAAAGAAGGGAAAAGATAAAGTGGCCGCCATGTTTCTTTCACCGGCAAGCGAAAAGGGGAGAAGCACTCTCCGTCTGGGTGAAAATATGTGGCTTTATATCCCGAATGTGGGAAAACCGATTCGTATCACCAGTCTCCAGTCTGTGGTCGGCGGCGTGTTCAACAACTCCGACATACTGCGACTCGATTATACGTCCGAATACAACGTGGAAAAGGTGGAGGACATCGGCGGCGAATACATCCTGCATCTGAAGGCGAAGACAAAGACCGTTGCCTATGACAGGCTGAAAATGTGGGCCAATAAGGAAAAACTCGTCCCCGTCAGAATCGAATGCCTTACCGAAACCTCCATGCTTGTGAAGACCATATACTTTAAAAATGTTAAAGATTTTGGAGGCGGAATCGTGCGCCCGGCGGTAATCGAAACCGACAGTCCCCTGTACAAGGGATACAAGTCAGTCATGATCTTCGCAAAGATGAAGGAACGAAAGCTGGATGACGAAGTCTTTACCATGACCTTTATGCCTAATCTCGACTCACTCCGCTGACGGTATGAAATCAATCAAATTTCTAACGTTAATCCTGTTCCTTTTGCCATTTCTTGCTTTTGCACAGGATGAATATTCCTTTGACATTTCAGAAATTGAAAAGGGAATAGAGAAAAAGCCGTATTCTCTCGGAGGATACCTGGAATTTACGCCGGAAATTTTCCGGCTTGATCATGATGCCGCCTTTTACAAGCTTAATTTCTACAACCGTCCGGAAAAAGATTACCTTGATGAATATAACTTCAAGCTGTCAATGAATGGGGGATACAAGCAGGGGATTTCAGAGGTCTATATCCGGTCGAACATAAATATAACGGAGTCGGATATAAAATCCAGGACGACTGTTACTATCGATGAAGGATATATGTCCGTCAAACCATCTTCCATTTTCAACATCAGTATAGGTAAAAAAGCGCTGAAGTGGGGGAAGGGCTACGCATGGAATCCTGTAGCATTCGTTGCCCGGCCGAAAAATCCCGATGATCCCGACCTTGCCCTTGAAGGATATATCATGGCGTCGGCAGATTACATAAAGAGCCTCGCCGGGCCATTGCAAACCATATCCGTCACTCCCGTTGTCATTCCCGTGTATGAGCATGTTAACAGCGAATTCGGCGAGCGGGACAACACAAATTATGCGTGCAAACTCTATCTTCTCCTCTATGATACGGACATCGATTTCATGTTTTTAAAGGGAAACAGCAAATCAGATCGTTTCGGAACGGACTTTTCCAGGAATATGACCTCAAACTTTGAAATCCACGGCGAGTTCGCATATATCGATGACATCACAAAAAAGACTATTGACAGTGTCGGCAATAAAACACAAACAATATACGATGCGAAAAGTTATCTTTTAGGCATCAGATATCTAACGGAATCCGATACGACCTTCATTTGTGAATATTACCGGAACGGAACCGGGTTTACAGGGGAAGAGATGGAGGGGTTTTTCGGTCTCGTGGACAACGGCTATAATTCATACGTTTCGTCAAGCGATGAAACACTCCTGAATACTGCCAATACCATGACCGAAGGTAATTACGGAAGACCGAACCCCATGAGGGACTATATGTACCTGCGCATCTCTCAGAAAGAGCCTTTTGACATTCTCTATCTTACCCCGTCGATCACAGGCATATACAACATTAACGACAAAAGTTACTCTTTTTCTCCCGAAATTCTCTACACGGGAATTACAAACCTCGAATTGCGGCTGAAGGCCGGTTTCCTCGCAGGGCCTGACAACTCCGAATTCGGTGAAAAACAGAATGACTACCGCATCGAGCTGAGAGCACGTTATTATTTTGACGCGGCAAACTTGCTTGATTAGATTCACCATAAAAAATATTGCCCATACTTGACATAAATCAAGGCAACGCTTTCTACTATGGGATAAATTGAAAATAAATACCGGGAAGTATTTTAACGGGTGATATTATGAAAGCCCTGCGAAAAATAATCGAAATTGACGAAGAGTTGTGTGACGGATGCGGCCAATGCGTACCCGGCTGTGCGGAGGGCGCCCTGCAGATTATTGACGGTAAGGCAAGGGTTGTTGAGGACAAATATTGTGACGGTCTCGGCGCATGCATAGGAGAGTGTCCCACCGGGGCTTTAAGGATAATTGAACGGGAGGTTTCGAGGGCTTTAATTCGTAATGCTTGATGAAGGGCAGGCTCCAGATAAATAGTAGATCGTTTTGATAATGCTGCCATAATGTCACCTCCTGATATGCACAACATCATAGCGTCATAACATTTTAATGTCGATAGGAAAGTACATGTTTAAAATCACCGGCCCAAAATAGAAAGCAGAAAAAGAGATCAACGAAGGGGGGCAACCGGGGGTAGCGGGTTCAGGTCAACAGGGTAAATCGGAGGACATCAAATCTATTTAGCGATTCGTAAAAACAGGCATGGTGTTCCCCTATTTTTCACTCTACTCGTTTACCGGAATAAGGTGTCCGTCTGAAAGTTCAAAAACCGTATCGGCTATTCTTTTCACCTGATCCCCGTAATGGGACACAACCAAGAGAGTGCATTGTTCTTTTAGACTGACCAGCAATTCTTCGATACCCATACCCGATTCTGCATCGAGAGAAGATGTGGGCTCGTCAAACAGGAGAATTTCCGGTTCCAGAATCAAGCTACGGGCAATGCAGAGGCGTTGTTGCTGGCCTCCCGACAGGGTAAAGGCATCGTTACGCAGGCGATCTTTGACCTCACCCCAGAGATAAGCCCTTTTGAGCGCTTCTTCAACCATATGGTCAATATAGTCTTTCTTTTTATGACCGGCAAGCTTTAAGGGAAAAGCAACATTTCGATAGATGCTCATCGGCAGGGGATTTGGTGTCTGAAAGACCATACCGACGGACCGTCGAAGATTCGTCAAGGAGTATGATTGATCATAAATATCCTGAAATTCTCCGTCAAATTGTATTTCGATTTTGCCTTTCATCGTAGCCCCGGAGATGCTTTCCCAGAGCCTGTTCAGTGTCATAAGGAACGTTGATTTGCCAATTCCCGAAGGTCCGATAATAGCCGAAACATAATGTTCCCGAAACTCTACACTAACATTTTTCAGAACCAGGTTATTATGATAAGAGAAAAAGAGATTTTCCGTTTTGATTTTAATTGATTTATCCATATTACCTGTTCACGCACGGTAAAGCGCCCGATATGCCAATCCTCTCTGAATCATAAAAGCACAGAAAAAGAGAACGGTACAGATCACCAGGAGAATGATCGAGGCACCGTATCCACTTAATAACTCTTCCGTATTCCTGTATTGCGAAGAAATATAATAGATATAAAAGGGAAGTGCCTCGTACTGCGCAAGAAGAGATTTAGGCACCCCTGCGGACGCTACAACACCGGTTAGCATAATGACGGCCGTATCCTCAGCACAGCGACCGATTGCCAGAATAACACCGCTGATAATTCCCGAAAGTGATTTGGGAATGAGCACATAGATTATGTTTTGCAGTTTCGTTGCTCCTAATGCCAAAGCGGCCAGCCGCGTTTTCGGCGGCAGGTTCTCTAAAGCAATCTGGGTTGTCCGTATGATATACGGCAGTACGAGAAAAGCAAGCGATATACTGGAGATGAAAAGCGACGGATAAATATTTTCAGAAAAATGTTTGTGAAGAAAAACGGCCAGAGTAAAGCCGAACAGTCCGATGACGATTGAAGGAACGCTTGCAAGAATGTCGAATAACAGACTGAAGACTTTCTTCACACGGTCATTGGCGTATTCCGCCATGTAGACGCCGCTGGCCATGCCAATGGGAATGGCGATACCTACGGACAGGATAACCAAAAGCAATGTGCCTACAATAGCAGGGAAGAGGCCATCGAAAACCTGTTTCCTTAAGAGTAATGCATCGAGAGGATTGATATCTCCAAATAAAAGTTGCATCTTTAAGGTTCCTAATCCATTGAAGGCTATGTATCCAATAATGGTACATACGGTCCCCAAAAGAACGATACCACACAACCATGAACATACCGTAATGGCGATTTCCAGGGAACGATTCATACCTGACCCCTCCGTGAGTTGTATCTGAAAGACCGGACGAGGACAACCAGCAGGGTTGTAAAAATATAAAGGGCGACACCGCAGGCAAATATTGCTTTGAATTCCAGGCTTTCATAATCAGCGGCAATCACGAGAGCAATGTGGGCAGTAAGCGTCCTTGCAGAATCCAGGAGGGAACAGGGAACCTGCACCGCATTACCGGCAATCATCAGGGCAATGAGCGTATCACCCAAAGCCCGTCCCAACGCAAGGACTAAGCCCGTCAGGATGCCACTCCATGATTCCGGAATAACAACGTAGATGAGTTTCTGTACTTTGCTTCCCCCAAGAGAATCAACCGCCTGCATATACGAATTAGGAACACTCTCAAAACTGTCGACGAAAAAGAGAATCATCGTTGGCGCTATAAGAATCGCCAGCATAATCGAGGCGGAGAGGACACACATTCCGGAACCGCTCAGAAACAATTCCCGAACGGTGGGTACCAGCAAAAAGAGACCGACAAATCCATATATCACGGTTGGGATGCCCGTCATCAACTGGACCACTCGTCGTAACACCCGGCTGAACACACCTCCATCGATAACGCTTATGAGAGACGCACAGCCGATACTCAAGGGAAAGGCAAACACGACACCGAGAGATGCAATAAATATGGTTCCCGCAATCATAGGATAGATACCGTATAAATTATGATAGGGTAACCAGGGTTGTGTCAAAAGATGAAAAAATTGGCCTCCCTTTATAAGAGGGAGGCCGAAAATCACCATAAATCCGAAGATAAGAACCGTAATCATTGCACTGATTACAGCACAAACGAGAAATAGTTGTTCCGTTATCCTTTCAAGCATCCTATTTAACCGGGATAAAACCTTTATCGGCAACGATTTTCTGGCCTTCTGGTGTGTACAGGTACTCGATGAACTTTTTCGCCAATCCGGCAGGATTGCCCTTCGTATTACTGTAGAGTCCCCGGGCAACTTTATATATTCCTTTTCTAACCGTGTCAAGAGTCGGAACGACACCGTCCAACGCAACGGGTGCGACCGTACTGTCGATATGACCGACAGACACGTAGCCAATACCGTAAGGATCATTAGCAACTGCTGATTTCATGGCGCCATTGGATACAACAAAATTGGCCTTGGGCGAGATTTCTCCCTTATTGATAGCTTTCTTCCAAAAGACATCCCTAGTTCCGCTTGACTTATCCCGAGTATACAAATTGATTTCTTTATCCGCACCTCCCAGCGCCTTCCAGTTACCAATTTTTCCGGAAAATATATCAATTAGCTGAGATTTAGTTAATTTCTTTACCGGATTACGGGGATTCACGATGATCCCGACGCCGTCAACGGCCCATTTAAACATTTTGAGGTTATACTTGGCAATTTCGTTATCCGTAGGTTTTCGGCCCGTATTGCCGATATCAACCAAACCTTCGCCTACCTGCTTCACCCCAACGCCCGAACCTCCACCGGCAATACTTATCTGAATGTCCGGGTTAAATGTAATTATTCTCTTTGCCGCTTCTTTCATGACCGGGATGTGTGCCGTTCCTCCGGCAATCTTGATAGATCCATTTTCACCCCTAAAAGTATCAAGGGCTCCGGCATATACAGCCGCAACTGAAAAAATGATCAAACTAACGAGCGCCAATCCTCCTATAAAAACTCTCTTCTTCATATCTCGATCTCCTTTCACATAAAGTGGTAATCGGACAATACATCAAGCTCTACTATCATTGTGATTCACTTTCCGCTGCTTCTATCAGGTAACATGCATCACTACATAATGAGTTTTAAGCGGTAATGAAGAGAATTATATGAAAAATAGGCGTAAATCAAATTCATATTTACTATAATTATCCAACTTTTATAACCTCAAGCTATAACGGCTCCCCCATTCAAGATAAGGTCAAGAAAAAACACCTCTACATTCCCAAAAACAGTTTTTCCTTTTTGCTTGGCCTCTAAGCGAACATATAGGCTCGATTTCACTTTGTCCTTCCGTCCCCCGTTCCGTACAAATTCCCCGTCTAATTTCTGCTTTTTCATTGTTAGCATGATGTTACAGGATCTTTTTCTTCATCAATGGATGCATGAAATTCACACATAACCATTTGCAATAACGATGGAACCCTATTTCAGACGGTGGATTTGGAATTTTATTCTTGCTTGACATTTTTTTAAGATAAAATTAGTAAAGAAGTAATCTCCTGTTTACTATAAAAATAGTTGACGTATTATGAAAATCTGTAGATATCTTCGGACCGAACATATTTTTTTAAACACCATATTCCCCGATAAGGAAGCTGTGCTTCGTTTTGTGGCTGACACATGTGCGAAAAACGGTATTGTTGAAGATGCCGACACCCTCTATAAAGACATGCAAAGACGGGAACAAACTTTGAGCACAGGCATAGGTGGCGGGATTGGCTTTCCACACACAATCAACCACGAAGCACAGGATGCATCTGTTATTTTGATCCATCTGGCGGAGCCCATTGATTTTGAAGCCCTGGACACGCTACCGGTGGACATTATTATGGCATTGGTAATTCCGGAAAACCAAACGGGTTTGCACCTTAGAATACTTGCCGGCGCTTCAAGACTTTGCAGGAAGCCCGAATTCTTAGAAGCAGTTAGAAAAGCCGAGAATCCCGAAAAACTCTGTGAGGCAATTACGTCGCTTGAAGAAAAAATGCCATTTCATTGATTGGCAATGAATGACTTACATTAAAGAAGAGAATACTCCGTGTATCTTTTAATTACCGTGCTAAACAATGAAGAACTCCTGGATGAACTCATTACGGGTTGGCTGGATATAGGGATCACCGGTGCCACTGTAATAGAAAGCACTGACTCACTTCAGTTAATCAGCCATCATATTCCCATCTTTGCAGGGTTCCGGGCTCTTACCAGCGGCGGGATGCCCCACAACAAAACACTGTTCACCATCATCAGGGATAAGGAGGTTGTCGATCAGGCGATTGCCTATCTCGAAGCGCTATGCATCGACACGGGAAAACCTTACCAGGGTATTTACGTTGTTGCGCCCGCTCTACGTTTCGGGCGTCTGGGCCAACGGGAAGGTCCGGGAGAACGCCATCGCCACATGGAAAAAAAGATAGGAAGGCCCCTGAAAGAAAAACCTACACAAGAATGATCCTTCAGCGAATCTTTGCCTCACCCACGAGATTCAGAACTGCCTTAAATGTAACAGGCCCCACCACCTGATTGACAAAAATCAAAGCCAGGATAACAGTAGTTAGATACACACCAATCCCGGGAAACTCGCGCTCGGCCATCTGGGCCAGGCCTATGGCGACCCCGGCCTGTGTAATATAAGCCATCCAGGCAGTGCGGTTGTAAAGTGGTGGATCTTTAGCAATCGTTCCGGCAAGCCACGTGGCACAAAAGATCCCCGCCACACGCACAACGGCAAGACACAAAGTCAGCAACCAGCACAACTTAAGCGCACCAAAGTTCAGGGATGCGCCGGCCAGTGAAAAAAAGAGTACATAAACGGGCAAGCTAATGCCGTCCAGGCTATCCATAAAATAAGATCCCATTTTACTGAAATTCTGAACGGTAAACCCGGCACTCATGCAAATCAGTAATGGTTCTAAATGCAGATGTATATCAAAATAGTTCTCCATGGAACTGCTTGCCCACATGGAAATCTTGCTCACTCCGAAAGCCAGGAAAAGGAGAAACAGGGGAAGGTCGTGTCGAATTCGATCAATATAAAACGAAATTCCTTTACCCAGCAACGCGCCAAGAAAGAATGAACCCGCCATTTCCATAGATACGGCCATAAAGATCTGTGCATTCACCATTCCACTGCCACCCAGAATAATCCTCGCCACTGTCAGCGCAACTGTGAAGAGAATGATTATAAGCACATCCATGGCAACTGTAACCCCCAGTACGGTTTCCGTAAATGGACCGGAAGCACGGCTTTCACTGATAATCGCAATAGCGGATGAGGGGGAACGTGCCACGGCAACAACACCCACCAGGACGGCAAATGCAATGATCTGAATTGATGAGAGGTTCCGGGTAAGACTGAAATGGCTCCCCATAAATACAAAAAACATAAACACAAATCCGAAAACCACCAGGGTAAGAAGCAAAATATTAAGGACAATTATTTTGCGGCGTTTTTTGAGAAATTGCAGATGCAAGGCGCCACCGGCAGTCAGTGCAATGAAGCTCAAGGCAATGTCATTGATAAACCCGAATCTGGCAATCATATCATCCGTAAGAAAACCGCTTACATAAGGACCCGCAACAATTCCGACAATGATATAGCCGCTGATAAGGGGAAGTCGGGCTATTTTTAGAATCTGCGCGCTCATATAGGCCGCCAGCATCACAAAACCAAGTGAAAAATTTATCATACCTGCTCGCTGCCAGCTCGATTCCATATCCAGGTTTCTGAGCCATAATGCAAAAAGGGTAACGATAAAAAGTGTCAGGATATACGTTATCAAGTTTTTTTTGCTTTGATAAAATTCAACCATTATTTACCCTCTTTCAACAACCGCACAAGCAGGTACGGACCCAGGAATTCATTGTAAATGACCGCCAGCAGTACCAGGCTGATTACACTGGCAGTGATATCGCAGGAAATACCTTGCTGGAAATCAAACAGGATGGCCAGGGGAAGCCCACCCTGGTCAAGAAGACCAAACCCTAAATGGGGCGGATAACTGCTTAGTTCCAAATTTAAGCGAGTAACCATAAAACCTCCGAACAACTTCCCTGAAAATCGATACAAACAGTACAATGCCGCCAGAGCGAATAACCACAGAGAATCTAACTTCCAGTAGGCACCTAAAAAGACTAGTAAAAGCAGATAAACGGGTTTTTCAATACCGACCAGGATTTTGAAAAGTCGTTCTTTTCGACGACAAAGATTCACGAGGCAAAAACCAACGAAAAAATTGGCTACAAGTGGTGAAAAGTGTAGTATCGAAGCAACGCCACTCGTAAGCACGGCCATAGCGATAACCACCAGGGCCAGTTCGCTCTCGTCACGATGGCTTGCTATAAAAACAATATACAGGAAAACAAGCCCCATGCTTATGATGAGGCTGAACACCGTTCCCAGAGCCAGATCCCCGATCAAGGAAAACCCTGCAAACAACGGCCGACGGAAGAAAAATACCATACCAAAAATCAACAGGGCGCTCAACCCGTCAATACTGGAAATATACCTTAAAAGGCCTAAGGTTTTTTGATGCTGTGCAGTAAAATCCGGTGCCAGAAGGGCCAGCCCCGTCTGGGCCGTGCAGGCAGCAGCCGCTGAAAGGGTGAGTGATAACACGATATGTTTGACTTCCGGTATCTCGAAAAACAGTGGTAACGCAAAATAAACACCGAAAAAGACCAATACAAAAGTCAGGAAACTTTCCAGGATAGCCGCTTTAAAAAAATCGAGAGGAAATCGCCTGATCCTGGCGATTTCGAACTGAAAGCCGAAAAGCAGGCCTATCCAGCCTAACAAAAGGGCTCCCACAGGTTCCAGACCCTTAAGTGTTTCCATATCCAGAAGATTCAAGAATTGTGGCCCCAGCAGAAACCCGAGAAAAAGAAATTCCGTCCCTGTAAGATAAAACTCACGTGCAAAAAGTGGCAGCTTGAAAGTTCGAAAGGTCAGATGGTAGCCACTGAAAGCAAGGAAAACAATGATGAGCAGTGCAAAAATGATCTTCATAAATCCTGTTTAGCGGGTTAACAGCCAAAAATCCAGTCAATTTTGCCGGGCCATTGCAGACCATATCCGTCACTCCCGTTGTGATTCCCGTGTATGAGCATGTCAACAGCGAATTTGGCGAGCGGGATAACACAAATTATGCGTGTAAACTCTATCTTTTCCTCTATGATACGGACATCGATTTCATGTTTTTAAAGGGAAACAGCAAACCAGATCGTTTCGGAGCTGATTTTTCCAGGAATATAATCTCAAACTTTGAAATCCATGGTGAATTCGCATATATCGATGACATTACAAAAAAGAGTGTTGACAGTACCGGCAATAAAACAGAGACAACCTATGATGCAAAAAGTTATCTTTTCGGCATCAGGTATCTCACGGAATCTGATATGACCTTCATTTGTGAATATTACCGGAACGGGATTCACAAGAGAAGAGATGGAGGGTTTTTTCGGACTTGTGGACAACGGCTATAATTCATGCACTCGTAAAAAATCGGTCATTCCCGCATAAGCGGGAATCCATAGAGGGCTAAGCACTTGAAAAGACTGGATTCCCGTTTTTACGGGAATGACAAAATTGTGCATATTTCGACTTTTTACGAGACTGTCATAATTCATAGTTACGTCAAACGATGAAACGCTCCTGAAGAAGGCAAATACAATGACTGAAGGCAATTACGGAAGGCCGAATCTCATGAGGGACTATATGTACCTGCGCATTACACATAAAGAGCCTTTTGATATTCTCTATCTCAACAACATTAACGATAAAAGTTGTTCTCTTTCTCCCGAGATTCTTTGAGAGCTTTGCATAATACCACATTGTCATTGCGAACGAACGTGAAGCAATCTTGAACTCATTGTAAATATAAGAGATTGCCACGTCGCTCCGCTCCTCGCAATGACCAGAACAGCAATTATGCAAAGGTCTCTCTTTATACGGGGATTACAAACCTCGAATTGCGGCTGAAGGCCGGTTTCCTCGCAGGGTCTGACAACTCCAAATTCGGTGAGAAACAGAATGACTACCGCATCGAGTTGAGAGCGCGTTATTATTTTGACTCGGCAAACTTGCTTGATTAGATTCACCATCAAAAATATTACCCATACTTAACATAAATAAGGGCAGAGCTTTCTAAGATGACATAGGGTAGAGATGACGCCGAATACCACGAACTCCTAAAGACGGATTGTTTCCTGTGCATTTTTGATTCTCAAATTATGTCAGCTCATTAAAATCGCATCAAAAGGGCATTCATCAATACACGCCCCGCAGGCGATGCACTTGCCTTTATCAATTGCGGCAACATCATTTATAGTAATAGCTTCGACGGGACAAAAATCAACGCACATCCCACAACCTCTACATTTTTGAGAATCTACATGGGCAACCGCATGGCCATTATCTTCCCGTACCTGATCGATTCGCCGTTCAATATCCTGAATCTGCTGTTCGAGGACACGGGCATTTTCTTTGAGTGTGGCTATTTCTTCTGCTCCTGTCATCTGTGGTTGCGATACAGGATTTCCGGGAAGCCCTGTATTACTCGCAATCTGGTTTATTCCCCGGCTCAATGCTCCGCGGTTCATACCCATACCACGCCCACTGCCCATTCCCTTGCCACGACCGCCACCTCTGCCTTGTCCGAGACCGCGCCCTGAACGCGATCTCATTCCCGCAGGACCAGTTCCATCACCTTTTGGCATTTTAATTAATTCCTCCATCTTTACTAATCATAATTTTTCATAAGTCAAATTACCTTTGATGTTACATCAAGATCCGTGCCAAAAATTATCAATAGCTATGCTAAGTATCTTATCTTATTGTAATTAGTTACAAATATGATAGAGAATAAAAAAGATGGTATTGCCATATTGCAACTCCTACAAGGGACATGGGTCGCATTTATGCAACTTATATAATGATGCATTCGTAAAAAGTCAGTTTTTGTCACCCAAAATCATGTCCTGAACTTGTTTCAGGATCATTCAGGGTCTCTAACTTATTGAAATGTTTAGATGTTGAAACAAGTGAGATCCTGAAACGAGTTCAGGATGACAAATGGCACATTTTGAGACTTTTTACGAACCTGTCATGTAATAACATTTTAATTTTTTGTTTGACAAAAGAGGATTCGATACTATATTAGATTTATAGAATATATTGCATGTCTAATATAGTGGAAATTTATTGGCATTGTAAATTATGAAAAAAGGAGAAGAAGAAAATGATATTTGACGATAAAACAAGGCAACAGATCAGGGAAAAGTTTGACGCAGAACTCAAAGATGATGTTTTTATCAAGCTGTTTTCCAGCAATCTTATTATAGAAAACAGCAACAGTGAATACGTCGATTTTACAAAAGAATTTCTAAAAGAATTATCAGAAATAAACAGTAAGATCCATGTAGAGTCTATCGGTATGTACGAAGAGGAAGCAAAAAAACGGGGTATCACTGTTTCTCCAACCGTTATTATCGGTTATGGCAACGGTTGGTATCCGGTTCAATACTTTGGAGCGCCCGCAGGCTACGAGGCAGGTTCTTTCATTGAAGCCATCTCTATGATTTCACGCAAGGATAATGCCCTCGATGTTTCATCCAGAGAAAAGTTAAAAAACATTGATAGGGACATGCTAATAGAGACATATGTCACACCTGATTGCCCACACTGCCCCAAAGCAGTCGTTCTGTCCAATCAAATTGCCATCGAGTCCGGCGGGAAGATAGTTTCACGATGTATAGAGGCCCAGGAGATGATGGATAGAGCAAGAATGTTCAATGTATCCTCCGTCCCACAGCAGGTCATCAATGAGAAAAAAGAATCTATCACTATAGGCGTGCAACAAGAGAAAACATTTGTCAATCAGGTACTCAGCTACGGATCAAACAGCGCAAAAGAGATATTGGAAGAAGAGGAAAGGGAGGAAAAGCTAAGGGAAATTTTGTCAGATAATCCTGATTATCCGGTTATTATTACTGATGGAAACATGGATGAGGCAATTGCAAGATATCCGTTTCTGGTTGTTGACTGCTGGGCTGAATGGTGCGCCCCTTGCAAGATGATAGGCCCTGTTATTGCAAAGTTGGCCTTGAGCCAGAAAGGTGATATTGTATTCGGAAAGCTTGATGTTGATAGCAATCCGGACACCTCGGCCAAATTCAATATCCGGTCCATACCAAATCTTCTCGTTTTTAAGAACGGCAATAAGGTAGGAGATATTATTGGCGCCATGCCGGAAGCAACGTTGCTGGAGAAGATCAGCGAGTTTAAATAATACACGAAAATACGGAGAGGATAGTAGAAGAAAAAAATAAAGGCGAGAAGAGGAAACACATAGTTTTAAAACCTTAATTGTTCAGTAATTGGAAGTAATAAAAAGGTAAACAAAAAATTTATTATTACTGTATAGATACGCCGAATGTTGCCATCAGCCATCAAAAGGTTTTCAAACGATGATTGGTGGCTTATTTAGTAGTGCGTGTGGTCATCATAGCTTGAAACTTTCTTGCCATAAATATGGTTCAATCATTTTATTAATAAGGTTCAGAAATGGAAATTCTGCCTGTTTTTAAACATGCTCTGATGATCAGCTTCTTCGTCTTCGTAATGATGCTTCTGGTAGATTTTATAAATATTGCTACCAAAGGGCGAGTATTGAATGTTCTACAGGAAGGCCAATGGCGACAGTATGCATTGGCCTCTTTCCTTGGTTCTACCCCGGGTTGCCTGGGTGCTTTCATGAATGTAACGCTTTATGTCCACGGGATGATATCTTTTGGCGCTATCGTGGGGGGAATGATTGCCACGTCAGGTGATGAAGCCTTTGTGATGCTTGCCCAGTTCCCCGGCACGGCTATATTACTTTTCGGGTTGCTATTTGTGCTCGGAATTGTCTTTGCATGGATAAGCGATAAGATAATTAAATTTACAGGGGTTGTTCCATGTGAATCCTGTGGTGAAGCGGATTGTGAGGGATGCCTGCACGGTGTGGACAGCACGGATGAAGTAACCCAGATCTTTCGACCCGGGAACCTGCCGAAAAATTTTCAGCAACTTTCCTTCACCCGCTTCCTTCTGCTTACATTGATAGGCTCCTATCTGGTACTGCTTTTATTTGGAATAATAGGCCCAGCCAATTGGAACTGGAAGCGCATCACATTTGTATGTTTATCCCTGGGCTCTCTATATATTTCAGGGGTTGCTTCCGAGCACTATCTGCATTCCCATATCTGGGATCATATAATGAAAAAACACATGTTTCGTGTTTTCTTGTGGACCTTCGGTGCTCTCCTTTTTGTTCACTGGGGCATGAGTTTTTGGAATTTGGAAGTTTTTGTACATGAGCATATGATATGGGTACTTCTGGTCAGTGCCTTGATCGGAATAATCCCCGAGTCAGGACCCCACATGATATTCGTGATGATGTACACACAGGGACTGATTCCTTTCTCCGTACTCTTTACTGCGTCATTTGTTCAGGACGGGCACGGAATGCTCCCGATGCTTTCCTATAGCATTAGGGATTCAATCCTTATTAAAGTGTTCAATCTTATCTTTGGAATTGCGACAGGAGCTGTTCTCTTTGCCCTGGGAGTGTGATAAAACATGATCGTGTCTACAAACAAGATTTATTTGGCGCGTATATGCAGAACAGGGAAAGTGAGACAGTTAAATAAATAAACAGCGATCATTTTCTAATGGAAAAAGGGCACAGCTCCTATTTATTTAATGATTTATCCATTTGACAACAAAAAAATGATTATATGAGAATATATTAATACACCTAATTGCGAGGATATATGGATACCTTGGATTATGAAAAGATGTCGGATTTTTTCAAGGCCATGGGGAACCCGACCAGGCTCAGGATTTTAAAGGAACTAACAAAGGGTGAAAAATGTGTGGGTGAAGTGGAAAACAGTGTCGGTGTGAGCCAGGCAAATGTTTCTCAGCACCTTACCATTCTGAAGGCGCAGGGTATCGTTGATTGCCGCAAGGAAGGTAACACAAGATGTTATTATCTTACACAAACTGAATTAGTGAGAAAAATTTTGGAATTAAGTGAAAGTAAGGATCTGTCATAAAATAAGGTGAAAGAAGACAGATTACTGTGTCGCAATTCCTTTTTTTGTCATTTCGAGCAAAGCGAGAAATCTTAATGCTTAATAACTTTAACATGTTAAGATTCCTAACATTCGTTCGGAATGACATTTCAACCTATTACGACACAGCCCTTGTAGGCGGGGAAATTCGCTGTTGAAAAAATCGTGGAGTATGTCGGGTTATAAAACTCCCAGAGGGGGCAGCCGGGCTCAGCGGGGTTCAGGCCAACACATTTTTTTATGTGCTCGCTGTTCAGTTCAAGGCTTATTCCAAGTTCTTTCCATACTCTGCGAGGTCTTCCAATCCGACCCGATCAAGTAACCTGATATTTGAGCCATCTACTTCAATTAACCCGCGATCTCTCATGTCTCCCAGGGCCCTTGATAGTGATTCGGGACCTGTGCCCAGAATGTTGGCAAGCTGTAGTTTTGAAATGTTCAGTTTTATAAAATTTTCGTTCCCCTGTTCTTCTGAGAGATAGAGCAGATAGGCAGCCAGACGCCCGGGAATTTCTTTTAAGGAAAGGTTTTCTATCTGGACGGTAAATTCACGAAGTCGCATCGATAAGACCGCCAATAAATTCATTATGAGAGCAGGATTGTTCGTTATCAGACCTACAAATTCAGTCCTTGGGAAAAATAACAGGTGGCTTTTTGAGATTGCCTGCGCATTTGCGGGAAACGATTTGCCGGAAAAAACGGGAACGGCGCCGATAGATTCTCCCTCTTTAACAATGTGAAGAATTTGCTCTTTTCCTTCTGAAGACACTTTGTAAATTTTTACAGTTCCTTCTATCACAAGATAAAAACCGTTGCCTTCGTCCCCGTCAAAAAAAATCATTTCACCTTTGTTAAATTTTTTATCAACCGCTATTCGCTCAATCTCTTTGAGGTGGGCTCCAGTAAGCCCCCCTAAAAGCTGGCTTTTTGACAAGATATCCAGAACTTTTATCATAAATTTTATCCTTTTTTGAAAAATATCATCTCTTTTTAACATAAGTCAAGTCAATGCTTTCTGACGTGAGATAAGTATAAGGCAAATAATAGCTCCTATTTTCCAATGATTACGAAGGAATCAAATCTTACAGATTTCTCATCGCCTTTCAAGTGATTAGAGCAATCTGTGCTTGACCCGTAGCTCCGGCAGATGGTGCTCGGGTAATCTGCGAAATCGGTGAATTCAAGAATGGAGTTGGAAAACAGAACCATTGAGGCAATGATCGAGATATTTTGCCATGGACAGCATGGTAGAAGAGTGGGGCTTTGCCCTGAGTGTACAGAACTTCTCGATTATGCAATGATGCGCCTCAAAAAATGCCCTTTTCAGGAGAACAAACCAAAGTGCTCGGAATGCACCGTGCACTGCTACAAACCGGACATGAGAAAAAAGATCAGGGCGGTGATGAAGTATGCAGGCCCCCGCATGCTTTATCGGCATCCGGTCTTGTCAGGTGCGCATTACCTGACAGGGAAATAACTTATGCGCGGCCTTCGAAAATTGCTAAACAATTATCGCGTCCCCGATTTGTCCATTACTTTACAATTACCGCCATATCTTCTTGCATTATTGAACTAAACAGCGAGCGCTAACCCCGTTGCACGCAACGGGGGAGCTTCAATCTTTCTTCCTGAAAGCATCAGACTGAAGATTTGTCAAATATGCGCTCTTTCGAATGGCAATCAACCTTCTTGAAAAATTAGTGGCGGTGGGGCTGTTTCTATTTATTGGGATTCATTCCAAAACTGTAGCGCAAGGCTTTAGCCTTGCATTATTGTCATTCCTGACGCGATCGGGAATCTATAATACCTGCATCCTTAACTCCTAACAAGAATTGTTGAAATCCCTTGACATTTCAAGGATTTTCATTAACTATACAAAAGTCGTAATACAAAAATAGAAGGTGCCGTATATTTACAAACAACAAATAATCTTTTCTTCTTAAACAAAAGAAGGACATGAAAATGGCAATAATCGCAACAAGACCCCGTTTCTCTCAAACAGAGACGGGGTTTTTTGTTTTCTCCTTCCAGATTATGTTTTGCGAAGGAAATGTAGATTCAGCTAAATAATATATGTTAGCTGATAAAGTCAAAAAATAAGCAGAAGAAAACATGACAAGTGAAGAACGAATAAAAGTCCAATTCTTTGTATCCTATGCGCACAAGGACTCTGAACATTCAAGTTCCTTTATAGATGAATTTAAGGAAATGTCCGCACCATCAAAAAAATACGAGTATGTATTTTGGCAAGATACAGAGATTTTACCTGGTGAAAATTGGAGCGAAGAAATACGAGATGCGCTGAATAAATGCGATCTTGGGCTACTACTGATCAGTCCGGCATTTCTTGGATCTAAGTTTATTGATGCGGAAGAACTGCCGAAATTCATCGGTGATAAAGCAAAGTCAATAGTGCCAATAATGCTTAAGATGGTTAATCTTAAAAGGCATGACCTCAAAGGACTCGATAGCAACCAAATCTTTCGCCTCAAAGTAGAAGGCGTTAAAAATCTTAAATCTTTTGCACAATGCAGCACTTCTCAGAAAACTGAATTTGTGTATGAGTTATTTGATAAAATAGAAATTAGACTTGATAAGTTACACAGCTAACCTTGCTCCTTTACAGGGACTGCTCGTTCCTCGTGGCCCGTGAGCAACCCGTTATCGTAGAAAAAGATATGAAAAAAAGGGTTAAAATATTTTTCGGAAAGGCTATGGATTCCCGCTTATCGGAGATTGATTCTTATTTATTCTCCTTCAAAAACATTTACAGACTTCAATATCCAGGAGTCTAATATGCCCGAAGAAACAACAATTGAAAAGGCCTCTGAATCAGAATACATTGACGGCGTTCTACAAAAACTCTCCAACGAAACCCACAAGAAAATTATAGAGGCATATAAGGGCGAGGATCCGGTCAGTTCAATGGAATCCGAACTTGGTGAAATAGTAATGGCAATCGTGACCCGTGAAGATTAAAAGCATTACCATACAGGGGCTTAGGGGATTCAATAAAGAGCAGACAATAGATCTGCATAATCAGCTAACTCTCCTGTATGCACCTAACAGCTATGGCAAAACAAGCATCTCAGAGGCTTTGGAGTGGCTCCTCTACGGAATTACGTCCAAAGTTGAAAAAGCCCTATCTACGGAGGAATATAAAGGTTCATATAGAAATCTGCATCTCAATGAATCCGAGCCTTCATTTGTGAATGTGGTGCTTCTAAATAAAAACGTTGAGGAGGTCACGTACACGGGAGTGCTTGGTGCAGGAGACTCCCTCATAAAGCATGTTGATGGGAAGCAGGTCGATGCCTGGCCGATTGATCATGACCTCTCTCAAGCGCCACAGCCTTTTATCCTACAGCATGCTCTAAAGTACCTACTTCTGGCAAAACCGGACGACAGGTTTAAAGGTTTCGCACACCTCCTCGGATTGGAAAGTCTTGAGAGCTTTCAGAGTAATATTCAATCCCTGTGTACAAAACCTGAGGCCTGCCTTCCCGAAGAAGCGGCCCAATTGCTCAACAGCGTATCAGCAATCGAAAACCGCCTCGCCAGTCAGCCAAAACTATCGAACATCTACTCGGCATACAAAAAAGGCGCTCGTGGGTTGACGCAAGCTTTTGTCAAGATCGATACGGAATGCAAAAAGCGGGTTCCGCCAGATACCAAGCCAGCATCGATTCTTCCGCAACTGCTGCAAAAGCGTGAAGATGCCATAAGAAAGATCTTCAAGGGCAGCATCGTATTGCCGGATTACACTGAACAGGAAAAGCTCGCAAAAACTGAAACAGAAAAGGCATTTGTTAATTTTGTCGATATAGAGTTCTGCAAAAAATATGCTGAGCTCCTGGCAGTAGCGGCTTCAAAGGATATCTTTGAGCAGATCAAATTCTACGGTCTTGGTATTGCTATTTTTGAGAAAGAACCGGGCAAATGCCCCTTCTGTGAGCGTCCTGTTGATAGCAACCTTGAAGAGCATGTCAGAAAGCATCATAAAACACTCCTTGAAGAGCAAAGCAGCAACGATAAGCTTCTGAATCAGTGGGATAACCTAAAGGGTGAACTCTCAGGCCTGAAATCTAAACTCCAATCATATCAATCGGTACAACTCTCAAAGACCAGCGATCTGGTCAACCTTGAGAAATCAACAGAGGAACTAAAAAAGATACTGGTACCAAAGCATCAAACTCACTTCGATAACGTTGAATCTGCAATATCAGCCATAAAGACGGAAAGGGAGACCCTCACTAACAATTTTGAAGTTGTTGTTAAGTCCGTAGACAATGTAATTCAATCAATTAATGATGATAAGGAGGACCTGTCTTATCTAAAGGCCCTATCAATTGGCCTGATCAGATACGTTTCCCGGGCAATTGACTATGTCAAGACCATTTCCAATAATACGAAATCCATGGGTGTGGCAGAGAAAGTCCTGCAGCACGAGCTTGATGAGATAGCGGGGACTGAGGATATCAGTATACTCGTAAATCTATTAGAGAATCGCTCTAAGATAAAGAAAAGCTTCGAAATCAAACAGATACTTAATGAATTGAAAGGCCTCAGGAGCACCGTAGATGAGTACGTTGCAGACCGGATACTCGATTCAATTTCGAAGGAGCTGACTTCAGACGTAATGGACTGGTATGAAGATATCAAAACAACTGGTGATCCCGATGTGCATTTTTCTGGTTTTGATTTGGAGAAGACAAAAACAGGTAAAGCGAAATCTAGGCGTGTTAAGATTAAAGCGAAATCATATGGCAAAGAGCTTGTAAGTGCTGTTTCAACTCTTAGCGAATCAAAACTGAATGCACTTGGCCTATGCGTCAATATTTCAAAAAATATGAAAGAAAAAGGGCCCTTCTCATTCCTGATTATAGACGATCCTATCCAATCCTGGGATGCTGATCATGAAGCTCAATTTATAGATTTGATCCGAAAAATTATCGAGCGGGGCAGGCAAGTACTGCTGATGTCCCACAACAAAAAATGGATTAGGATGGTAAGAGCTGGTTGTCGCGCTTTAAACGGAAAATATTATGAATTCACAGGATATACCAAAGAAGGACCACATATAAAGGAAGTATTCTGGGCTACACATAAAGAAAGGCTGTCTGAAATAGATGCAATCCTAAAAAACCCTGAAGCAACAGACGTGCAGCTTCAATATGCTGAAGAGGATATCAGGATTGTTTGTTCTGAAGCTACGTGTGATATTTATTATAAGAAGAAAGGCCTTCAGAAGAAAGCTGATAAATTGAATGCCGAAAAGGTAAGGAAGTTGTTGCTTGAATCAGGTGTAGATGCTGGATTGGTTGATCGAATCTCACAAACCTTCGTAACTACTGACGACGCTCATCATGCTCCTGAGGATTATTCCCCCAACAGGGAACGAATCAGAATACACCATTCTTATGCACATGAGCTTGTAAATTTGACAACATAACCTTTCATTAAGGTTATAAAATTGTTTGAAAATCGAGGTCGTAGTTTGCCGATAACAAGCTTCTTCACCAGCTTAAAGCCGAAGAGTGGTCTTCACTTGTGCGAAGCGGCGATAGCCTAAAAGGAAATCATATGCCAAATTACGACTTCAGATCCCTGTCGCCGATAGACTTCGAGGCCCTTGTTCGCGATCTCCTGCAGGAAGAGCTGGCTCTTACGCTTGAGTCGTTCAAACCGGGGAAGGACCTCGGTATAGACTTCCGCTTCAGCATAGATAAGGACAACACGGTGGTCGTTCAGTGTAAACACTATGTCGAGTCTGGGTTTAATCATCTGCTTAATGTCCTTAAATCCAACGAGCTGAGCAAAATCACAGCCCTCAACCCGTCACGGTACATTGTTGCCACTTCAGTGGCTTTGAATCCCGGTCAGAAGTCTACTATTACAAAGGCTCTTTCGCCCTATGTACGCTGTGATAGTGATGTGTTCGGGAAGGATGATCTCAACAACATGCTAGGCAAATTCCCCAATATTGACCGGCAAACAATCAAACTATGGTTGACCAGCCTTCCAATCCTGGAGGAAGTGCTCCATGCAGACGTCTACAACATGTCCAGAGAAGATCTATCGCGCATCAAACAGCATGCCTTACTTTATGTGCAGAATGAAAGCTTTCGCGAGGCTGCTCACATTCTGGAAGAACATAACTTCTGCGTAATTGCCGGGGCTCCCGGCATCGGCAAAACGATCCTTGCAGAGATGTTAGTTCTTCATTACAGTCGGGCAGGCTATGAGGTCGTGAAGGTGAGTGAAGACATAAAAGATGCCTGGAAACTGGTCCAGCCTCAGACAAGACGGGTGTTTTACTATGACGATTTTCTTGGACAGACTTCTTTTTCTGAAAAACTGAACAAGAATGAGGACCAACGAATTATTGACTTTGTCCACACAGTTCGAAAGTCCACCGGCGTTAAGCTGATCCTAACAACGCGCGAGTATATCTTGCAGCAGGCGTACCAACAATACGAAAAGCTGGACAGGGAAGGTTTCAGAGCCGAAAAGTGTATCATCGACCTTGCAAAATATACACGTATGAACCGGGCAAAGATACTATTCAACCATGTGTACTTCTCAGTTCTGCCATCGAAGTATCGCAATCACATCCTTCAGGATAAGGGGTATCTCACTATCATTGACCACCCCAACTATAGTCCTCGGATTGTGCAGCTCCTGACAGACCATTCCCGCTTGCATGATGTGTCCCCCTCTAAGTACATGGCCTTCTTTATCGGTAGTATAGACAATCCACTCGCCATCTGGGAGCACGCCTTTGCGAACCATCTGTCGCAGGCTGCTCGTAACCTGCTTCTTGTCTTGATAAGTATGCCGAATCAAACGTTTGTGAGTGACGCCGAAAGCGCATACCAAGCTTTCAGTATAGCGTATTCCAAACATTATTCACCAACGATGGGGCCGCATGACTTCCGGAATGCTTTGAAGGAACTTGATGGGGACTTCCTTGAATATGAGCGAGAGGGCGAGAACATACTCGTTCGGTATCAGAATCCGTCTGTGAAGGACTTTGTGAGACAATATCTCACCAAGAGTAAGACCGAAATGGCCATGCTGATAGAGGCGGTGGTTTTCTTCGAGCAGATAAGCTCATTGTGGTCTTGGACAAAGGATGCAGGCGGCCGCAGCTCTGTTCGACAGGCCTTTCATGGAGACCCCGTTTGGGCCACAAATCTGATGCGCAGATTACTGACGTGCCCTCCATGCCGCATAATTAGCTTCACAAGTGCGGGCAAGACCCAAAGACAATACTGGGCGCATCCACTCGAAGACAGAATTGCCGTTTTCGCTGAGATCGGCATAGAATGCTGTGCCCCCCTCCTTGATGTTGTTCAAGAAGCATCCCCGCAGCTTGAGGACAGAATGCGCGATGGACGGTTCCATAGGTATGGGCTCGCAAATATCGTAAAGGCCCTGGATAGCCATGTGGAAACGGGGCTTGAATGGGCGCAAGCATTCACGAACGCCTCGTGGGAGGCGCTTCTCATAGAGCCGAAATCGTCATACGATTTGCGTCCTCTCTGTCGGTTAGCAGAGGAGAGCCCGAATACAATGCCTGAGGGTACACTTGAGCGCGTCCAAGACGCCATTTGCTCTGTTGCCGAGAGTCTCGCTTTGGGTGAGTGGGACCGAGATGCCGATGACCTGCGTGAGGAAGCCGAGTCTTTGGAGTCGCTATCGAGGGATGTCGGGGTTGATATCGCAAGTGATCTTGACGTGATCCGTGAACGGGCGGATGAACTAGAGGAGGCAAGCGGACGGAACGATGAAAATGTCGATTTTTCATCGAGTTCATCGAGTAAAGACGAAGCTGAGGATGACGAAGAGATCGCATCAATCTTCAGTCTGCTTGAAGTCACTGCCCCAAGATAGGAAGCGGGCCGACAACCGCATGCACTTGATTCGTAGGGCTGACACCCTACTCTCAAGTGATGCGACGTTAAATATCTCAATACATAAAGACTTCAACTAGTAATCATTAAAACCTCACTGAAATGATTCTGAGACTTTGTAGGTGAAGTCAATGTTCGGGATTGACTCAAAATCCTTCCAGACAGATTTCTTGAAAAAGATTTTATATCCACCCTTCTTTCTTAAGTCTCTTGACCATCCGTTCATAGCTGATCAGAGGTTCATTTATCCTCATTTAAACGTCAACAGAAAAGCGCGTGGTTAAAATCACCAGCCCAAAATATTAAGCAGAAAAAGAGGTCAACGGAGGAAGCAGGGGGGGTAGCGGGGCTCGGGCAACGCACTTTTTACGCACTTAATACTTGTAATAAATTTGTCATATAATCTTAACATAAATCAAGGCAATGCTTTCTAAAGTGGGATATGTTTAAGATAAATACCGGAAAGTAAAAGGTGATTTTATGAAAGTTCAACGAAAAATAATCGAAATTGACGAAGAGTTGTGTAACGGATGCGGCCAATGTGTACCCGGATGTGCCGAGGGAGCCCTGCAGATCATTGACGGCAAGGCAAAAGTTGTCGAGGACAAATATTGTGACGGTCTCGGAGCGTGCATAGGAGAGTGTCCCACCGGGGCTTTAAGGATAATTGAACGGGAAGCGGAAGCATTTGATGAAGAGGCGGCAGAAAAATACCTCTCCGAAAAAAAGGTGGAGGCGGAAAAGGAAACGTTCCCTATGCCCTGCGGATGCCCCTCAACCAATATTCAGAGTTTTGGAATGCCTGTATCCTCGAAGGAAACAGATAAGCCCGCCGATATCGGTAAGAGCGGTGAATCCGCCCTTTCCCACTGGCCCGTGCAGATAAGGCTTGTCCCGGCGAGTGCCCCCTTTCTCAAAGGAGCCGCCCTGCTTGTGCTGGCAGATTGCAGTGCCGTCGCCTTCCCTACCCTTCACAGGGATTTACTGAAAGGGAAAGTGGTTATGATGGGGTGCCCGAAATTCGATGAGACCGATGATTACATAAAAAAGTTTGCCGACATCTTCAAGATCGCAGGAATCAAAAGTGTTACCACCGTAGTTATGGAGGTGCCCTGCTGCTCTGGCCTCCCTGTCATAGTTAAAAAAGGATTGGAGGCGGCGGGCAGGGAAATTCCCATGGAAGAGATAGTTATCGGCACAAGAGGGGAAATAATAAAAAGATAAAGCTGGAGGCGGTTCCTGATGAGGATTGCTGAAAAGATCGGAGAGTACGTCGAATCGTTATAATAGCTCGCTGATTCGCTGGGCGAGCGTTAGAACGAGGCTGTCTCGATTTTTATGAGTTACTAAAACGATCTCAACATCGTCTCGCAATCTGACTTCACCGATAAATCCCCCTCCCTTTAAAGCGATGCTTCCAAGTACAGGAGAATCCGAGTCGAGAAGTGTCCCCATCTTCAGACAAAATTCTTCTGAAAAACACTCCATCTTCCCTATCTCATCAATGACGAAAACCTGAGTCTTCTCGGAATGAAGAAACGGGAGAACCAGATCTTCAAACCCGGCGATATCCACTCCATATTTCCCGACACGGTGTTTTGTTTTAAACCTTGTATGGGAGAGTATGCCTCTTCGCCCGTTTAGCGTTGTGATTTCAAATCCAACCCGGATACCGGATTCCCTAAGTTCATTTGTGAAAAAACCACCACATGAGATGTCGGGTGGGATATTGTCGAGAACTTTTTGTATTAATGTGGTCTTCCCAACTCCCGGTGAGCCGGTTATAAAAATGTTTTTCTTCATAGTTTTTAAATTTACAATATTTTAAAAAGGATTGCCAATTTTTCAAAAGCATTTATAATTAAAAGTAAGTGTTGAGTAAAGGGCAATTATGACAGTCTCGTAAAAAGTTATAAACTGCATTGCTTGTCATGCTGAACTTGTTTCAGCATCTAATCATTTCAGCAAGTTAGAGACCCTAAATGATCCTGAAACAAGTTCAGGACATGATTTTGGGTGACAAAAACTGACTTTTTACGAATGTATCAATTATGGAAAGAAAAAAGGGGATGAGAGTGGAGGAAGATTCTCATGACACAAAAATTTTTATATTCTTTGCTGGTTGTATCGGTTTTTATTTTCAACCAGGCTGACGCACAGATGAAAGGAGGTAAAGTCATGGAAATCAAAAGCCCTGTCTTCGAACAGGGAGAAATAATACCGAAAATGTACACCTGTGACGGGGCTGACGTCTCCCCACCCCTTGAGTGGAGTTCAGCTCCGGAGGGCACAAAAAGTTTTGCCCTTATTTGTGATGATCCGGATGCCCCGATGGGAACATGGGTTCACTGGGTTGTATATGACCTTCCGGGAAGCGTAAAAAAATTACCTGAAAACATACCACCGGAAAGAACTCTCGCCGACGGCGGAAAACAGGGAATAACTGATTTTCATAGAATAGGTTACGGAGGTCCCTGCCCTCCCGGCGGCATACACAGATACTTCTTCAAGCTGTACGCCCTTGACACAACAGTCAATCTCGACCCCGGAGCCACTAAAGATCAACTGCTCGGGGCCATGCAAGGACACATTCTTTCCGAAGCTGAATTGATGGGCAAATATAGAAGGTAATAGATGAGCGAACCATCCTATTTGAGGTTATACAGGGAAGGGAAACTTAAAGATCGTATTGACAAAGCTATCGGGCTCTTGAGGAACTGCCGTCTCTGTCCGCGTGAATGTGGTGTGGATCGCCTCTCCGGCGAAACCGGATTCTGTCGAACGGGGAGAAGAGCAAAAGTGGCAAGCTACAACGCCCACTTCGGAGAGGAATCCCCTCTGGTCGGAAGGTCCGGTTCAGGCACCATCTTTTTCAGCTCCTGCAATCTGCTCTGCTCTTTCTGCCAGAACTATGATATCAGCCATTTAGCGGAAGGTGTCGAGGTAGAACCGGAACAATTAGCGGAAATGATGACTTATTTAGCCGGGAGCGGATGCCATAACATAAACTTTGTCACACCCACACATGTCGTCCCTCAGATACTGGAAGGCCTTTATATTGCCATAGAACACGGACTTAATGTCCCATTGGTATATAACACCGGCGGATACGATAGTGTCGAAACACTGAAAATCCTCGACGGTATCTTTGACATTTATATGCCAGATTTTAAATTCTGGGATCAAAAAATGGCTGAAAAGTTTTGCAATGCATTTGATTACAAGGAAAAAGCGGTGGATGCCATCCGTGAGATGCATCGTCAGGTAGGAGACCTTGAAATGAATGAGGCCGGAATTGCCGTAAAAGGTTTGCTGGTACGTCACCTCGTCATGCCGAACGATGCGGCAAATACCGAAGAGGTGATGAAATTCCTGGCAGATGAGATATCTGTGAATACCTATGTAAACGTTATGGATCAGTACCGGCCATGTTTCAGTGCAAAAGATGATAGTATCATCAACCGCCGTATAACCGCAGAAGAATTCGAGGCAGCAATCGACTCGGCGGGAAAGGCAGGCCTGAAAAGGTTAGACCCGGGGGTACGATTCGTCGGAATGTTACATTAAACTGATAGGGGAGGGAAACCATATGAACTTATTAATTGCCTTTAGTACAGATGACGGTGAGAATTTTAATGATGACCATTTTGGTATGGCAAGCTATTTTCATGTCTACAAATTTTCTGATGGTAAAGAAGAGTTTGTCGAAGCGAGGGAAAATGTAAAATACGTAGAGGATGAAACATTGAAACATGGAGACCCCGGTAAAGCTAAAGCTACGTCTTCTGCTCTAGGAAATGTTGATGTCATAATTGGCAAAAAAATGGGGCCCAATATAGTCAGATTGTTGAAGAAATATGTATGCATTGTGACAAAAACGAATACGATAGCTGATGCCATTCAACTGGTACATAAAAACATGGAAAAGATAATCGACGAAAAAAATAAGGGAGAAAACAGGAAACACATGGTTTTAAGGCCATAATTTCCTGTCAGGAAACCAGTAACAGTTCAGGTATATTGAAGCTCCCCGCAACAAGTTGCGGGGAATCTCCGACTGTTTAGTAAGTTAGGATTTGCTTTCTGGTAGAAAGCAAATTCGTTAACGCATTTATCCCCTTTAGTGGGACTTATCCCGTTTATCGGGGTAAGGAAGATTGTTACTTTTATTCGCTCGCTAACCCCGCCGCCTGCCTGTGCGTTGCACACAGACAGGCAGCGGGGAATGCGCTCGCTGTTCAGTTCAAAGGAGGTTAGAGATATGTTAAAGTTAAGGAATAAGTTTATAATGGCCCCCATCAAATTGGGATACGGCAACGGGATTGGCACAGTTAATGAGAGACACATTGCTTTTTACAAACGCAGATGCAAACACATAGGCGCCTGTATCCCTGAGCCATTTTATATTGATAAAGGTCTCAGAGAGATTCCCACTCAAATGGGTATAGATAGCGATGACAAAAATGAAGGGTTGCAGAAATTAGTCTCCTCTATCCATGAATCGGGCGCCAAAGTAATTGCACATCTCAATCATCCCGGAAGAATGGCAAACCCAAATATTCCTGATAATTATTTCATTTCTTCTACAGACAGGCCCTGTGAAAATGGCGGGGCAACTCCAACAAGAATGGATAAAAACGATATGAAGCAGGCTATGGACCTGTTTGTAAAAGCCGCTTTGCACGCAAAAAAGGCCAATTTTGATATTATCGAATTACAATTTGGTCATGGTTATCTTTTGGCACAATTTCTTTCACCTTTTGTTAATGACAGGACCGACGAATACGGCGGGAGCTTTGAGAACAGGATAAGATTTCCTTTAGAGGTTCTACAAGCGGTTAAACAAGCCGTAGATTTGCCTATTATCGCCCGGATAAGCGGTGATGAAATGATACCCGGCGGGATAAAATTAACTGAGATGATAGCATTTTCAAAGATATTGGAAGAACATGGTGTTGAAGCTATACATGTGTCTGCCGGCACGGTCTGTTCCACACCCCCCTGGTATTTTCAGCATATGTTTGTCCCCAAGGGTAAAACATGGGAAATGGCAGGTACAATTAAACAAGCGATAAATATTCCCGTAATATTCGTCGGGCAGATCAATACGGTTGAAGATATTGAGAAAATACGCACTGAATTTCCAACTGACTACATCGCCGCAGGCAGGGCTTTAATAGCAGATCCCGACTTTATCGGTAAATACCAAGGTGATGTAAAAGGCGTTATCAGGCCCTGTCTCGCCTGTGCCGAGGGTTGCCTGGGCGGTGTAAAATCGGGGCATGGGCTTCAGTGTCTTGTGAACCCTCAAGCAGGAAAAGAAGCAGAAGCTGTTGAAAGGACCGAACGACCTGAACGATATGCCATCGTAGGTGGTGGTCTGGCCGGGATGGAAGCTGCAATAATCCTGAAGGAAAGGGGACACGAAGTTGATCTATATGAAAAAGATAAGCTGGGTGGACAATTTAATCTGGCGCCTTTAACACCCAACAAGAGATCAATGGCAAAGCTGGTTCCGTATCTGAAAGAAAGATTAAAGGAAAACAAAGTCAATTTGATCTTCAAAGAAGCAAAAAAGTCAGATCTTACAAAAAAATATGATGGTGTAATTATAGCAACCGGTTCAAAACCATCCGTGTTATCCATACCAGGTTTGGATAAATTTTATTGGGCAGATATCTTACTGGAGAAAAATTTGCCGGAAAATAAAAACGTGTTGATTATCGGAGGCGGCCTTATCGGTGTGGACATTGCTACAGGATTGATACCTCGGAACAATAAAATCACAATTGTAAAAAGGACAACCGATTTTGGAGAAGATATGGAAATGATTGCCAAAAATCTTTCTCTCAAAATGATGAAAGAAAGAGATACTGTCTTCAGCGATCACATATATATTAAAAAGATAGATGGGAGAACTGTTTACGCTGAGAGAAATGGAGAGGATATACAGTTTAATAATATTGATATCATAGTTGTTTCCACCGGAATGAAAAGTTACAATCCCTTTGAAGAAGAATTAAAGGGGGAAATACCGGTTTATGTTATCGGTGATGCTCAGCGGATAGGCAAAGCCCAAGACGCGATCAGAGATGGCTATGAGGTTGCAAGAAAATTGTAGGCAACAAAAAATAGATATCACGGGTACATAACTCACACAGGAGTATTATGGGGGAATTATATAAAGATTCAAAGGTTGAATTAACAAGATTTACCGCAGCACACTATGATTTTATCATGAATTTGATGAGCCTTGGCCGTTATGCTCACTTTATAAAAGAAGTGGTTTCTCTGATGCACATATGTCCGGAAGATAAAATTATTGATCTGGGATGTGGTACAGGAAGGAATGCTTACCTGATGGTGTCATACCTTTCTGAAAAAGGCAGACTATTAGGAATGGATATCTCTGATGAAATGGAAAAACAATTTTGTTCCCTCTTCAAAGAATTCACAAATGTTTCTTTTCTTAAGCAGCGGATTGACCAGCCGTTTGAACTTACAGAAACTTTTGACAAGGCATTTATCTCTTTTGTTATGCATGGGTTTCCTCACCAGGTAAGAGAAAAAACTATTCAAAATATTACTAATCATCTTAAGCCGGGGGGTAAATTTTTTATTTTAGATTATAACGAATTCTCACTACAAGATATGCCCCTGCATCTACGTATTCCTTTCAAAATCATTGAATGTCCCTATGCATTTGATTTCATAAAAAGAGACTGGAAGGAAATCCTCAAAGATTTTGGGTTTCAGATGTTTCATGAACATCTGTTCTTCTGGAATTATGCAAGGCTCCTTGTGGCATCTTTATAATGAAGGCAAATCGGCTGGCAGGTCATTACGCAAAAACCACACCGGCAACACAGGTCATAGGAATTATCCACCACATAGCAAAGGCCCTGTCAGAAATTCTCAGAGAAAATGCTACAACCGATCAAGTTTCCCACTTAGACTACGTCATGAAATAAGTATGGTGTTACAGGAATTGCCAGCTTTCAGAACCCACCAGCTCCCAGCCGCCCGGTGGAATGATTGGTTCAAGTAAGCCGCTGACGCGGCAGAATTGACGCCTTCAACCCCATCTTTTTTAAGCTTGCCTGAAAGCGCGATACTTCTCTGACTTTCCCCTCTGCAAACTTTCTCCTTTACAACTGCC
>Ga0265594_1000053_pt1 | contig 90955 bp, 77 predicted proteins | sample saktaG_11_FD_190147 | JGI IMG/M metagenome (GOLD analysis project Ga0265594, IMG submission 190147) | Saline water microbial communities from Sakinaw Lake, British Columbia, Canada - sak_2011_5_24_80m | ecosystem: Environmental > Aquatic > Non-marine Saline and Alkaline > Saline ...
TAGTAAGAAAGAAATTAAGAAGGTTCAAAACATGTTGAATGAAAGACCAAGAAAAACCTTGAATTGGCTAACTCCTAAAGAGGTATTTAATAATTTAATTGTTGCAATAAAAACTTGAACCTACCTATAGAAATAATAATAACTTTGACATAATATTGCAGCAAATGAAATTCATTCCATGGCATACATAATTTTAGCACGAAAATACCGACCCCAGACCTTTGACGAGGTCATTGCTCAAGAGCATATCACAAATACATTGAGGAATGCGATCAAAACCGATCATATTGCACAGGCATTTCTTTTTACCGGACCGCGTGGAGTGGGAAAAACCTCGATGGCACGAATTCTGGCAAAATCATTGAATTGCAAGAAAGGTCCCACTGATACTCCATGCAACGAATGCAAAAATTGTGTGGAGATCACACGTTGCAATTCTGTTGATGTGATCGAGATCGACGGTGCATCAAACACAAGTGTGGAAGATGTCCGCAGTTTACAGAACGAGCTGATGTACCCGCCGCAAAGTTCAAAATACAAAATTTACATCATAGATGAAGTGCACATGCTTTCCAAAAATGCTTTTAATGCTCTTCTGAAAACCCTTGAGGAACCGCCAAATAATGTGAAATTCATCTTTGCGACAACAGAGCCGCACAAAGTACTGGCAACTATCACTTCCCGCTGCCAGCGCTACGATTTCCACCGTATTCCGATCAAGCAGATCATTGAGCAAATTAATAATATTACTCCCAAAGAGCATATTACTTTTGATGACGCTGCGATCTTTCTTGTAGCAAAAAAAGCGGATGGAAGTCTGCGAGATGCACTTAGCTTGATGGATCAGATCATTTCTATTGGTAAGGATAAAATTATAAAGGAAGATGTACTGCAGGTATTCGGTATTGTAAACATTGATGTGTATCATTCGCTAATTCAGAAGATCATTGGCGATGACGAGAAAGGATTGATCGAGGACTTTCATCAGGTTATGGCAGAGGGCAATGATATAAATGAGCTTATCCTCGGCATGATCGAATATTTCAGAAATATCCTTATGATCAAGATAGGCATCATTCCCGAGGAAGTGCATAGCGATGACCTCGATGCATTATCCCCGATCTGTGAATCTTTTTCTGAAGAAGACCTACTCTATGCCATAACGATCCTTGTGGACACAAAAGATAAACTCCGAACTTCGTCTCATCCTGTGCTTCTGCTCGAAACAAGTTTGCTTAAATTGGCTAATATCAGTCGGTTAGTACAGATTGAAGACTATGGACAGCAATCCATAACTCCCACTTTTTCACCGCCTGCCCAAAAGAAAAAAAGCTCAAAAGAAAAAGTTTTATTTAAGAAGAAACCGGCAAAAGAGAAACCGAAAGAGGTGGAAAAAGACGAGATAAAGCAGGAGAAAGCCGAGCCCGAAGTCGTGCTTACTGAAGACATTATCAAAAGAGAATGGCCTGTTCTGAAAAAGAAATTGCAGGATGAGATGCCAATTATTTCAAATCATTTTTCCAAAACAACAATAAAGAATATCTCCAATAATTTTATTCATTATTCTACGAATTCCCGAATTGCTTATCAGATGCTGAATGAGGATATTGATAAGATCACTACTATATTTTCCGAACATTTCCACACACCGGTGAAAGTTGTGTTTGAGTTTGATGAGCCCAAAACTGGCAAAAAATATCTGCATGGCGCATCCTACGAGGAAATTAAGAAAAAATCCCCGAAACTCGCAGACATGATCAAAGCGATCGACGGCTATATTATCGAGCAGAAACCCGATTAATTCCTGCATGATAGGCAACTCAAATATCGGCAAAGTCCTCGCTTTATTAGAAAAAGAATATAATCAAAATCGCATCCCGATCATTACCAAAATTTCCAAGCAAAAACGCGATCCATTTCGTATATTGATCGGAACAATCCTCAGTTTACGAACCAAAGATGAAGTAACTGCAAAGGCATCACAACGTCTTTTCAGGGCAGCTTCCACTCCGGAGGAGATGCTGAAACTCAGCAATATACAGATCGAGAAACTCATTTTTCCTGTTGGTTTTTATCATAGGAAAGCAGAGCATATTCTGCAGGTATGCCGGATTTTATTGGATAAATATGATGGTAAAGTCCCGGATGAGCTTGATGAATTACTGGAATTGCCCGGAGTTGGACGTAAAACTGCAAACCTGGTTATCATGCTGGGATATGATAAATATGGCATGTGTGTGGACACCCATGTGCACCGGATTTCGAACAGGTGGGATTATGTGCAGACAAAAACACCTGAGCAAACTGAGTTCGCTCTTCGGGAGAAGCTCCCAAAAGAATATTGGAAGATCTATAATGATTATTTAGTTTCATTTGGACAGCATATCTGCAAGCCCATCTCACCCCACTGTTCGATCTGCCCGATTGAAATATTTTGTCCAAAAAAAGGAGTAGGAAAAAGCAGGTAAAATTACCCTAAACCTTGCGAATGGTTGAGTTTCGAAACCTTCACAATGGTTGGAAATTTAATATTGATGCAGAAAAAATGATTATCCCTGCGAGAGCAAATATGCTTTTAAAGAATAGACCCTTCGATCCGTCTCCGTTACACTTCAGTATTCTTCGCCAGCTGGCGAACAGGTCGGAGCAAAGCTAAGAATCGCATTGATACGGAATCTATTCATGGTATCTCCTTAAATTTCTTATATACTCTAAAGGAAGTTACAAAATTTTTGTTAATGTTTCAATCACCGAAAACGCAAAGGTGATCGCAAAAATGCTAAACCCAAGCCAGTACACAGGCATATTTTTCCTGGCAACAGTAAATCCGAAGAAAAATCTGTTGAAATCGTTCATCAGCTTAAGATAATGACTCTGGTCTTCATCAGCGATCTCCACCAATTCTACCTTAAAATTTTTTGAGTCCTGGGCGATCTTTATATAGAATAGAAAACCTACAAGCACAAGTAAACCAACTTTCAAAAACCACGGCGCACTATAAACCGCCATAGAAGTCACCCCAAGAAATTCTCCATTCAAATTTAAGCGTTCTTCGATATTCATACTTTCTCCATGTATCACTATGATACTTTTTGATAAAGATAAAATCTATTTTTGGGTAGGAGTAATTACAATTTTTTTGTCATTATGCCACTGACACACATATTAATAAATGCTCGTGTTATGAGTTATGAATACGTATCCACATTGCTCGGTTATTTTCTTCAAACCCGCATTTCTCATAAAAACCTTTTCTGCCCTCAGTATAGGTCAGGAAGAAATAGGTTCCGCTAAACTTCTCTTTCAGCATAAGCATCATCTTCTTGCCTATTCCCCTGCCCTGATATTCCGGACGAACGATCACATCAAAAATATTCGTGTAAAAGCAATTGTCTGATATAGCTCGTGCAAATCCGATAAGTTTTTCACCATCATAAGCAGTGATATAATAGGAATTTTGAAATGCCTGAACGATGTTCTTTTCGCTCTTTCGCCATTCGGCACTTTCGAATACCTCGATCAGTTCTTTTGCGGTAACAGGATTATTTATTTCGAATCGAATTTGATCTTTTTCAACCATTTGTCAGCCACTCCACTGCATTATTTCTATCATCAAAAAATACACCATTCTTTTCTTTCTCATTAATTATTTCCATATCCTTTTCCTTTAGTTTTCGCTCATGGAATTTTATATGAAAGTGCTCCTGTCAACTGAGAAGCAAATTCATTATTACCAAAAATAGTATATATTGAATACTCAAGAAGAAGTGCAAAATCACCTCCTAATCGCATACCTGATGTGATCCCGGCATAAGATAGATGGTCACCTTCTCCCAAAAAAGAATAGAGTCTCGGACTTATATAAAGAGCAAACTCCTTTGCAGGATGGAACGATGCATAAAGCGGCAATAATATACCTGTACTCTGAAATATATGTTCGATAGAGTAAATGCTTAGTCCGAAGCCTACACTACATGCGATAAGAGAGCTGTCATTACCAACGAACTGATATTTTATATCTAAAGTGGTCGGCAAAGGAAATGCTAATTCAATTCCGACATCACACTTCTCGGCGAGCCCGTATCTTACATTAAGTTCCCAGAAATGATATCTTGAGAACAACTCCTCTCCTTTATTATTCAAAATATTACTATAGCCTATAGCAAATCCCACATCTCCCTTTTTTGTCACTCGTGCAGTTTGAAGAGATGACATTGATGAGCAACTGCAAAAAAGAAAAAGAATAATTAATAAATCGGGTAAACCGAAACCAAAAAGAATTCACCACAGAGAACACAGAGAAAGATAAAAAAAATATATAAAAAGTTGGGATAAAATGTAAATGGTATAAACACTTATCAATAAAGGCATCACAGAATTAGATGAAATTATTTTGCCAAAATATAGCAGAATTATAGAATTAAGTGACTATACTACTTGATCAATTCCGGCTTAATATGCTCTGTCAGTCCTGCTTCTTTATAATATTTCAGCGCACCCGGGTGAATGGGAGCGGATAGCCCTTTGAGCATGCCTTCTTTGGTAAGTGTCCCATAAGCGGGATGAAGGGTTTTGAACTCATCGAAATTCTCAAATACTTCTTTGGTGAACGCATACACGACATCATCGGAAACATCTGCCGAAGTGACCAATGTCGCTTTTACACCTATAGTCGGAATATCGGTAATATTGGTTGAAAGTTCATAATATGCATGAGGAATGATCGCTTTATCATAATAGGGCAAAGCTTCCAGCAATGAGTCAATAGGAGCGCCTTCGATAGGAACAATGTGCACTTTGATGCTACCTGATGTTGCTTCTTTAATATTTTCATTGGGATGCCCTACGGTATAAAAAAATGCATCCATGCGTTCATTCTGAACCAAACCCGGTGCTTCAACTGCTTTGACATATTTGCTTTTGAGCATATCTTCGCTCACACCGAAAGCACCGATTACATCTCTGGAATTTTGAAGTTGACCTGATCCGGGATTGCCGAGATTCACTATGGCTCCGACAAGATCACTAATTGTATATATACCGCTTTTATCAGATGCAATCAGTGTTATCGCTTCAGGATGTATCGAAAAGACAGAGCGCAACTTTTCCTGTGGTCCAAGTTCAGCCCACTCTGATAATCCTTTCACTGCCTGATATTGTCTATCAGATTGTGCTATACCGAAATCAAGGTCTCCACCAAGCACAGAATTGATGTTATATACGGAACCTGCAGTGGATTCCACTGATGCCTTGATGCCATATTCCTTAAAATTATTATTCACCATTCGGCTGATAGCACCGCCTGTGGGATAATACACACCCGTGACACCGCCAGTACCAATTGTGACAACAACTACATCCTGTTTGGCACATGAGAAAATTGCGATGAGAAGTAAAAGAATTAGTAAAAACCGTACATTCTTCATTTGTTTGCTCCTTTGAAATAATATGTGAGCTTATTGGGTCGTTTTGAATGTCAAGTTATTAGTTTTTTTACTCACGTACCCCCAAACTCTTGACAAATAATTTTAACCAAAATGGAAATCCACGAAAGAACTTCAATGGAGTATGCATGAAAATCTATTTGATAACAGGCGGATGCGGTTTTATCGGTTCGCATTTTATTCGATATGTGCTTGAAAACAACAAGTCCTCTTCAATATTGAATCTTGACGCACTCACTTATGCCGGAAATCCATTGAACGTTGTAGATGTCGAGAAGAACTATCCTGACCGCTACACTTTTATTAAAGGTGATATCACTGACGAAAAAGTGGTGAAAAATATCTTCAATCAAAATGAAATTGATTATGTAATTCACTTCGCAGCAGAATCACACGTTGACCGCTCCTTTGACGATCTGATGCAATTCGTGAAAACAAATGTACTCGGTACAACTGTTCTTCTCAATACAGTAAAAGAATTCTGGCTAAAAGATGAGTGGAACTTAAATAGATTTCTCCATATTTCCACCGATGAAGTGTATGGTTCATTATCACTTGATGAAGATGCTAAATTTACTGAAAATTCTCCCTTGAAGCCACGCTCACCCTATGCAGCATCTAAAGCAGCGGCTGACCTCATCGCACAATCCTATTTTGAGTCCTTCGAATTCCCTGTCATTATAACCCGATGCTCAAATAATTTCGGAACCTATCAATATCCTGAAAAACTCATCCCTCTTATGATCCTCAATATGAAAAAGGAAAAAACACTTCCTATCTACGGAAATGGGTTGAATATTCGTGATTGGATATACGTTGAGGATCATTGCAAAGCATTAATTGAAGTATTGGAAAAAGGACAGATTGGAGAAATATATAATATCAGCGGAGCGCAAGAGTACAATAATATTACACTTGTGAATATGCTCTGCGAAATCGTTGCTTCACTTACAAATAAAAAGAAGGATCATTTCAAAAAATATATCACATTCATAAAAGACCGTCCCTGTCATGATCTGCGCTACACAATGGATTGTTCAAAGGTACAAGCAAAGACAGGATGGAAACCTTCTCACAATTTCATAAGAAATCTCACTTCTACAGTCGAATGGTATCTCGAACATGATGAGTGGGTACGATCCTGCGAAAACAGCTTCCGATACTGGATGAAAAGTCACTATGAGCTTTAGGATTTGACAGACTCCCTCGATTATATACATTAATTTTACTGACATGAAAGATATTACACTAAGCGCTATAAAAAAATCCTTTGGAGAATTCGAAGTTCTCCAAAATGTTTCCTTCGATCTCATTCGAGGTGAAAAGGTCGGACTCATCGGCAGGAATGGCAGCGGCAAGACCACGATATTCCGTTTGATAACCGGTGCCGAAGAGCCGGATGCAGGTGCGATCAGTGTTGCAAAAGGCGCTACGATTGGCTATATCGAGCAAATTCCTGATTATCCTGAAGGTACTGAAGTTATCGAAGTCCTTAAGCAATCCTGCCAGCATATCTATGACTTGCGTGATGATCTTCGAGTTCTCGAACATCGTATTGCAGATACAAAGGATAAGAGTGCTCAGTCAAAACTTATCTCCAAATATGAAAAACTCCTGATGAAGTTTGAGCATCTCGAAGGATATGATATTGATGTCGAATTAGAAAAAGTATGCACTGGTTTGAAGATCACAGATCAAATGCTGCATCGGGATTACAATTCACTCAGCGGAGGAGAAAAAACCCGCGTTATGCTCGGGCAGATATTTCTTAATCATCCTGACATTCTACTGCTGGACGAGCCCACAAACCATCTGGATATCGAGTCGATCGAATGGCTTGAAGAATTTATTTCCCAATATAAAGGAAGTGCCATCATCGTTGCCCACGACCGCTATTTTCTGGATGCAACTGTTGCAAAGGTTATAGAATTGGAAAACGGTAAGACAAAGACCTACAAAGGAAATTATTCAAAATATATAGAACTCCGTGAAGAAGAAATCCAGCGTCAGTTTGTATCGTATAAAAATCAGCAAAAGAAGATCGAAGCCATGGAAGAAGCGATCAAGCGTTTTCGTGACTGGGGTACCAGAAAAGATAATCCGGATATGTTCAAAAAAGCAGTGAACATGGAACGTCGGCTGGAACGGCTTGAACAGGTGGACAGACCAACAGAAGCCAAGAAGATGGGACTCGATCTGTCGTCTGTGGAACGTTCCGGTAGGGATGTGATAAAACTCAATGAAGTATCAAAATCCTATGATGAGCATGTATTATTAGACTCAATTGATCTGTTTGTCTACTATCAGGAACACATTTGTATTTTGGGGAAAAACGGCACAGGCAAGACGACCATTTTTAAGATCATTCGTGGTGAAATACAACAGGATAAAGGGGAAGTGAAGCTGGGTTCCAGATTGAATGTCGGCTACCTTGAGCAGGAAGTGCATTTTGAGAATGAGAATGAATCTGTGCTCGATGCATACTGCAGAATGTTTCCCATGCAGGAAGATCGGGCACGTAGCTTTCTGGCTCGTTTTCTCTTCTTTGGAAATGATGTGTTCAAGAGATTGGGAGATCTGTCCGGTGGTGAGAAAGTCCGGTTCCAGCTTTGTATTCTAATGAAAAAAAATCCCAACCTGCTGCTTCTGGACGAACCCACAAATCATCTTGATATCGATTCTATGGAAATGCTCGAGGAAGCGCTGCTCGATTACAAAGGCACCATTCTCTTCATCTCTCATGACCGATATTTTATCAATAAGATAGCTCATAAAGTGATCAAGCTTGAGCATCATAAATTGTATGAATATCTTGGCAATTATGATCTATACAGAAAAAAGAAACTGCATACAACAGAAGAAACAAAAAAAATTAAAATTACTGCAGAAAAACCGGTTTCAAAACTGAATCATGTATCGCGTAGAAAAGTTGCAAACAAAGAAAAAAGCAGATTGAAACGACTTCAGGAAATTGAAAAGGAAGTTGATAAAATCGAAGTCCAGTCCACACAAACCGAAAAAGATATTGATGCTTTTGGGCGAGATTACGAAAAATTGCTCAAACTTTATAAGCAGAGAAAATTATTACAGGATAAATTAGACGACCTGTTAAAAGAATGGGCAGATCTCGATACCATTCAGCAGGCAAATTAAGGAGCTATCATGCCGATCATTACGCTTGAAAATGCAGGAGAATTATCAAAAGAAAAAAAACAACTTTTGATCAAAAGATTGACAGAGGTTGTGGCTGAAATTACAGGCAAACCTGAAACATATATCTATGTTCGTATCGATGAAGTTCCCCGCGAGAACTTTGGCATCGGTGGAAAGAGTTTATCATAAATGAAATTTTATAATTCAAAAAATAATAGAAATTTAGTATAATATGTTATCGGACTCAGGACTTTTTTCTTACGCCTTACTCCCCTTTTTGATATTCATATCACGTGTATTAGATGTCTCTCTCGGCACGCTTCGCATCATTTTCGTGAATCGGGGTATGAAGTACCTCGCACCCATCATCGGATTTTTTGAAGTACTGATCTGGCTTATTGTCATCGGGCATATCATGCAAAATCTCACAAATGTCACTAACTATATTGCTTATGCTAGCGGGTTTGCAATGGGAAATTTTGTAGGCATTTTTATAGAACAAAAACTGGCGGTGGGTATAGTACTGCTCAGAATAATCACTATGAAGAATGCAAAAGAACTCATCGCTCATTTTTGTGGACTGGGTTATCGCGTCACAAACGTTCCCGCTGAAGCTAATGCCGGCAAAGTGGAGATCATTTTTCTTCCAGTGAAAAGGAAGGATATTAGAAGCGTCATTACTGCGATTAAAAGATTCAATGAGAACGCTCTCTACACTTTTGAGGATGTGCGCGTGATGAGCGAATGGGCGATCCCGGGAAAGAAAAAACACTCCTTTCATCCAAGCTTGAAAGCATATCCACTGTTGTTCAGATTTAAAAGAAAAAGTAAGTAATGCCTGAGCAGAAATATAAAGCTCTTATCTTCGATCTTGGGAATGTCATCATCGATATTTTACCCAAAAATGCATGTGACTACTGGGCTGAAGTTTGTGGGATAAAACCGGAAGATTTATATGTCGCCTTCCCCTTTGATGAAACCTATGCAAAATTTGAAAGAGGAGAGATCACTCCCGAAACCTTTAGAAAATATGTTTCAAAATGCCTGAATATAAAGCTTTCCCAGAAAGAGTTCGATGAAGGATGGAAGCAAATTCTCATTCAACCGCGTAGGAATATTGAAGTGCTTTTAAGAAATCTAAAAAAGTCGTATAGAATTGTCGCCTTATCCAATACTAACGAAATTCATGTGCCGATGTGGCGCGAAATGTGCACTCCAATTCTTCTCTATTTTGAAAGGATCTTTTCATCAAACGAGATTGGATTCCGCAAACCCGAGCAGGACTCTTTCCAATGTGTTCTGGATTATTTACAACTCGACCCGGAACAAACGGTCTTTTTGGATGACAATTACGAAAATATCCTTGTTGCGGAAAAGCTGGGAATGAGGACGATACATGTGATGAGTTTCAAGCAGATGGTGAAGGAGCTTAACAAAATTGGGATTATGTGATGATAATTAATTGGATATCACATACATTAGTACCGGTCAAACCTGTTTTAAATAGATACCCGCAAGCATCAAAAAAAGTATAAGAGTCATTTCGGGAAATGTACTCATCCATTGGAAGATCCATCATTTTTGCTGTTTGTAATATCTCATATGATGCGAATGCTCCTGCAGCATCTGTAGGTCCGTCATCTCCGTCCGTGCCGGCTGAAAGAAAATAGATCCCTTCAGATTGTGTTCCGAATTTTTTCATCTCATCCAGAAAAGCGAGTGCCAATTCCTGATTTCTTCCACCCTTTCCTTCTCCTCGAATTGTAACAGTCGTTTCCCCACCACAGATAATAAGAATTGGTTTATCAACCGACTTATCTTGCCTGATCTCTAACGCTTTATGAAATAACCTCCGTCCGGCTTCTTGTGCTTCTCCTTTCACCCAATCTGCATTTCTTTCTACACCAAATCCAAGTATTTGAGCTCTTTTCTCAATAGCATTCAAGGCAACTGCATTATTTCCGATAATAACGTTCTCGGTTTTATCAAAAACAAGCTTCTTGGTTTTGGGTGTATCCAGAATTTTCTCATCCACTCCCCATTGAACAATTCTCATAACTTTTTCCGGAATTTTCTGAGCCAGATCATATTTTTCGATTATCCAGAGCATATCATTAAAAGAGGAATCATCGTAAGTGGTCAATCCTGAACCTATCACACCGATGCGGTCGAATTCATCATCAGAAAGAATAAAATTGAGCGCAGTTGCGGGATACATCCACATAGAGAGATACCCGCCCTTGATCATGGAAATGTGTTTGCGAACACAATTTATTTCGTCAATTGAAGCACCGCTTTGGATAAGGGCAGTATGAGTTGAAATAACATCTTCAAGTGTAAGCAAGATAGTAATCTCACCGACTTTATCGATACGGGGCACTTCGATCAGAGAAGATGCGCCACCTGATATCAAAGAAATGAAAAGTGTCTTTTCCTTTGCCCGATGCGCCCTGGACTGCAGAGCAATACCACATTCGACACTCCATTTATCCGGCAAAGGATGACCGGCTTCCAGAACATGGATTTTGCCAATATGAGGATAATGTGTGGCTTTTGTAACAATCAGCTCACCGCTAATTCTATCACCCAAAATATCATATATGCCTTCTGCCATTCTCTCGCTGGCTTTTCCTGCTCCAATAACCAGTATTTCATCAAATTTTTCAAGATTGAACAAGATATAATCAGTTTGTTTGCAGAGGATCAGAGTATTCTTTTCCAAGCTGAGATAATTTTGAATAAGGCAGTAAGGATCAACCACTCGGATTCCTGCATAAAATAGGTCTTTCAAAATATCTAAGTAGTCATCCTGTTTCATAAAAATACACCGTAGCGAGCTAATTCGCTGATCAATTGTTCCCGATCCTTGAATAAGATCCCTTTTATACCGCAATGCTGCGCCATCTCTACATTTTCTTTCTTGTCATCTATAAAGAGACAGGAATCAGATGAAATATCCAGATCGGTTAGAAGCTTTCTAAAATTATGAATTTCACTCTTCAAATGACCTGTCTTGAAGGAATAAATTCTATGAGAAAAATATTTAAGAAACTCATGATATCCTTCAATATAATCTATCCATTCTTTTGCGTGATCACTGAGGAGTATTAGTGAATATCTTTTTGAAAGTTCTGCGACAAGATCATCCATCTCTACAATTATATGATGAAAATTATTTCTGATTATCTGTTTAAGTTCATTTAGTAAGCAATTCCATTTTTCCTTTGTAATGATGTTCTTAAGATAATCATCCTCTGTGATCTCATTCCTGCAAAGTGCTCGCAGATTCTCTCCTACGAATTTTCTCAGCAAATTATCAGATTGACTCCCAATCAGTTTCCCAACTTCATTATCGATTCCAACCAACCCCTTAATAAGCACCTCTGCAAGATCAAAAATGAGGTGAGTAATGTGCATTATAAGAAAAAGAGAGGAATGTACATTCCTCTCTTATAATTTGTTTTTCTGAAATTTTAACTATGCAGTTTCGGTTTCAGGTTCGACTTCTTTAGAAAGAACGCTGTAAATATAAGCATCCACACCCATAGCAATTGCAATAATGACGATAATACCAATAAATGTAAAGAGTCCACCAAGAAATCCCCAGATCTTAGAAAAGATCGCGACAACAATTACAAAGATAATACCAACGATAATCATAAGGATCAATTTGCCGAGGAAGATACTCCACTTCTTGCCATAGGTGATCTCATTGCTTTTTCTCAGTGAGCCGAGTGGTTTGATACCTTTATCAAGGAAAAGGTAGAGAGACTGACCCCATGCTACCTTCAGCACAATGCCGGGAATGATCAATAACATTGAGGCAATATAAATTCCTATCCACATGAAACCGCATAAAAGGAAAAATTCACCAAAATTCCTGCGATATTTCGCATCAAAGATGACTGTTGGTGAAAAGGATTCTCCTTTGCTCATGTGCACAATGAGTCCTACAAGACCGATCGTTGTTCCGATGTTGAGATAAGGTATCCAAATAGTTATGATCCAGAGGATAATTGCCCCAAAGAGATTGAGGATGTTTTTAAACCCATAGGAAAAACCATTTGAGATAATGTTACCAATTGATAGTTGTTCGTTCATCGTTACTCCTTCGTGTAATATTTCAGCAATAATTGCCGCTAACGATTATATGTATTTAGAAAATATGATAAAATTATGTCAAGAATAAGTGAAATTTTTATCTGGCTTACTCCATAAATTTTTCATATTCATGACACTTTAAGGAAAACTTATTGAATATCATCCGTATAAATAGTAAAAGAAAGAAATAACCATAATAGTTAAAAGCACTGTCACACTGAGGTTCTCGAAGTGGGACAGACCCTTCGACTGGTCTTCATTTCATTACGCCCAATCCGCCAGCTGGCGGATCAGGGTGACAACAGCAAGTATAGATACAAATTAACAGTTTTTCTAAAAGTAATTTTCCGCGAAGAATTCTCCGAAAACACTTTATTCATGCACTATCCAGAGAATCTTCATCGAATTTTTGGGGGTATCCCTGTAAGTAAACATTTTCTCGTATATCTTCAAAATCATCCACTCAGCTACTCAACTACTCAACAATTTCTTTCGGTATTTCCAGTGTAAAACTCGTGCCATTTTTTCTGTCTAATGATAATGTTCCCTGTAGCTGCTTAGTAATCATATCAACAATTGATAAGCCAAGAGTCTCCGGATCATTTATGTCTATATTTTCCGGCATTCCGATCCCATCATCAGAAATTTTTATTACAACATGTTTCTCTGTCTCTTTTAATTCAATATGAATGTTCCCCACTTCTCTTCCTTCAAAAGCATATTTTATGGAATTTGTTATGATCTCATTCAATACCAGTCCCAGTCTATCTAATATCTCAATATTGATCGTGAGTTCATCGAGAGAATAGCTGATCTTTACTTTATGATGTATATCATAATTGTATTTAAGCTGCTCTGCAAGTGATTCAATATATTTCCCAACACTCACTTCTGACATATACTCCGAACCTAATAATAATTCATAAGCTTTTGCCATTGCAAGTATTCTATCCTGGCTTGCAGCAAATCCCTTTATCGCATCTTCTTTTGTTGTTATTTCGTTCTGCTGAAGCTGAAGAAGGCTTGATATTACCTGCAAATTATTCTTCACCCTGTGATGTATTTCACGCAATAATAATTCTTTTTCTTTCAGATCTCTCTTCATCTGTTCTTCCGCCTGTTTACGATTGATGGCAAGAGCAATTTCTTCTGAAATAAAGGTAAGAATTTTAATATCTTTCTCTGTATAAAGATTGGGATCATCATAGCTTTGAACTGCAATTACACCAATTACTTTGTTTTCAACTTTTAGAGGAACACCGAGCCAGATTTCGGAAGGAGTTCCAATGATGTCAATTTTGCCCTGTTTGGTTAATTTATCTTGTAATTGTTTATTTGCAAATAATGGTTTACCTGTTTTTATGACTAGAGAAGTGAGAGTTTTGCCAGCTGGGAAAGTTTCAAAATCATCTTTTTCATCAACATCAAAAGGAAGAGAGATATAATCGGTTTTCTCATCATATAAAGCAACATAGAAATTGGTAGTGTCGATCACATTTCCCAGGTATTCTCTTATTTTGCTGTAAAAGTCGCGCATTTTATCGGTTGTATTCAGAGCATTGGAAATGTTGTATAAGACTTTTTGTGTTTCCTCTGCCTGCTTGCGCTCGGTGATATCAAAAGATATACCGATAACACCAATGATTTTCCCCTCAGCATCAACAAATGGAATTTTACTTGTACTGACCCATTTTGAACCGATCTCAGTTTTCCAGGGTTCTTTAATATTTAATTGTGCTTTACCGCTTTTAATTACTTTTAGATCATCTTCAAAATATGCTTTTGCATCTTTTCCGGGATATAATTCGTAACAGCTTTTATTTTTCATTTCTGCTTTTGTCAGCTTGTGCGCATCTGCTACGTATTTGTTCACGGTTATATAGTTATTTTTCTTGTCTTTATAAAAAATCAATCCGGGAATATGATCTAATATTGCTTCGAACTGGTTAGACAAATTTTTATATTGTTCTTCACTTTCCATTATTACTTCTTCTGCCTGCTTGCGCTCTGTGATATCGTTTACAAGCAAGACTGCACCTGCAAATTTATCATTTTCAAATATGGGAACGCCTTTTAGAGTTACATAAGTTTCTTTTCCATAAACAGAAATGAAAAGCCCCTCATTTGCAATTTCCTTATCCTCCAAAAGATTATTGAAGATAGATGAAAGCTCAGCATTTTTTATTGAAGAAAGTTCCCTTATATCCATTCCCGTAGCTTTTGATTTTTCGCCAGGAGGAACTCCCAAAATCCTTTTCATTTCAGGATTTTCGTAACTTATTATGAGTTTCGCATCCAGCCTTATTATTCCTGCTGGAGAATTTTCTACAATCCCTTCATTTAACTTATATAGTTGTTTATAGGATTCTTCGGATTCTGATAATTGTTTGGTTCTGTCTACCACCATTTCTTCAAGGTTTTCAGAGTATTCTTTCAGTTTCTTCTCTGATTTCTTAAGCAGAATGTCCTTCAACTTTAACCTGATAATAAAGTATATGGTTGTTAAAATAAAAAGTCCAAGAAAAATAGATGATATTATGACGAATATTTGTATCTGATTTTCCGTATACATACTATACTTCCAAGCCAATAAATAAGGCCAATTAAAGTTGAATTTTGGGCAAAAACCCAGTTCTTCAAAGGTCCAAATGCCACAATATTGCTGGCTAGAATATGTAAGCCAAAATACAAAACAAAGCCAGAAAAAATAAAGAATGTTTCAATGTTTTCAATGAATGGTTTTTTTAATAGCAAATACCTCAAAATTAAAGTAGAGCCAATCATAAGAATTATTGAGTTGAAAAAATCAACCGTGTTTACTGGTTGATAACTTCCATATTTTAGTGATAAGATAGCACTCAGAATAGTTGGCAGGGCAGGAATTACAATAGCAAATCGTGCATAATTCCACCCTGCCAATTTAAAGAGAATGGTTATAACAAGATATAGTTCATAGATACTGATGATAGCCCAGAAAAAAAGATAGACTGTTCCAGAACGCTCACTGACAATCATAAGAATATTCCAGAGGGTAAAAACAGCAAGATAATAAACAAAATATTTAACAGTTTCTTTATTTAATCCCGTGAGACCGCTCTTTTTGTAAATACAGAGCCAAAGGAGTAAATTTAGAGCACGGAATATTGGCAGGTTATATGAAATAATGGGATCTATCATAATCTCGGACTAATCTTTTATTTCTTAGCTTCCCCATGGTTTTAAGGGTTTTGGTTTAATATCGCCTTGCATACTACACAGAGCATTCATTTCGTTTTCATCCTGGTTTGGAGTATACGGTGCTATCTCTGTTTGAACTAATGGTTTTGGCATAATGTCACCTTGTGCAATACATTCAGCATTTGCATTACTGAATTTAACTGTTAAGGCTGAGTTCATCGTATACTTTGGTATAACACACCACATACTTATTAATGATAACAATAAAACAATTGCTATCATCACCAATGCATACTTTTTTGAGTCAATTTTCTGTTTCATTTTTCTCCTATGTTGTTTTTAGTTTTTTGGGTTAACATAATAATTCTTTACCTAATTTTGACATTAACATTTTTAGTCCCTCATCATTACTTGTGTTTTATCATAATTTTCGTAAGGTAATAAGACTTGACTAAGAATTTCCAATATATCATTATCATAATTAACTATTAAGATAGATTTCATAACAAAATTCCTATAGAATTATTTATTTATGAATTTTACATACATACATGAATTATATTATATATATCTTTTTATATTTTGGGGCATAGTTTGTCAAGTATTTCCAAGATTGTTCATGCATACTCCTGATTTTTTTCAAAATTATGAAAATTTCAGAGAGTGGAATACGGAGAAAAGAAAATGGAGAATGGAAAATTTTGAAACTCGAAACTTGAAAATCGAAACTGGAGTAGTGAACTTGTGAATTGTGGAATTAGCAAACTGATTAATTGGTGAATATGTTAATTGGTAAACGAATTCTTGATTTTCACCCAAGTAGAGTTTAGAAAAATCATGTTGTCTTACTATAAAAGAATTTACACAAATGTGTAATATTAAATTACTCAAGTTTCGCAGGAGTGTAGATCACTTAACAGATCATATTTTATATTTTTGAAATATTTCATAACACCTTGATTTTTATATAGTTACATATAAGTACAAGATTAGTGATTTAAGCTGCATTTTCATGGTTTATAAGATCATTTTGCATTATATCCGTAGACACGAAAAAGCGAAATATTAAGAGTATTTATGCTACATTTTTCTCATTGATAAAGCAGATTTATCTCCTGCGAAACTTGAGTAAATAATATGAACGTATGCAAAAAATACAGCACCAATTAGTAGTATTTCATTCTTTTTGACACATCGGAGATCTGTTTAAGAACCTTGCGAATGCTTGACGAATAAAACCTTCGCAATGGTTCGAATATTGGCGTCTCTGCTAAAATAATTGACAGGATAATCACGCATAAACACTTAATGCTATACAAATAATCAATAGTAATGAGGATAATTTATGCCGGATATCAAACCCTTTAAAGGGCTTCGACCAGACCAACAATATGCTGAGAAAGTCGCAGCTCCACCTTATGACGTATTGAATTCCGAAGAAGCTCATGAGCTTGCAAAAGATAATCCATACAGCTTTTTGCACGTGTCCAAACCAGAAGTTGATCTTCCTGTTGATATTGATGGTTATGATGAACGAGTGTATGAAAAAGGTGTAGAAAATCTCAAGAAACTTATCGATGAAAAAGTACTAATCCAGGATGACGAGCCCTGTTTTTACATCTATCGCCAGATCATGGGAGATCATGTTCAGAGTGGAATCGTTGCAGCCGCATCGGTTGAAGATTATGATAACGGCATCATAAAAATACATGAATACACACGCGTAGACAAGGAGCAGGACAGAGCAAAACATGTGGATATGCTTAGTGCAAATACCGGTCCGGTTTTTCTTACCTATCATGCGCAGAACAGCATCGATTCGCTGGTGGAAAGATGTCAGAAAAATGTTCCCCTTTATGATTTCGAGAGTAGCGACGGCATTCGACACACGGTTTGGAAAGTCGATGATGAGGCAATCATAAAAGCAATCATACAAGAATTTGATAAACTCGATAAATTCTATATTTCTGATGGACATCATCGTTCTGCAGCAGCTTCACGAGTGCAGAAAATCAGAAAAGAACTGAACCCAAATCATACAGGAAATGAAGAATATAATTACTTTCTGACAGTCATATTTCCCGATGATCAGATGTATATCATGGATTATAACCGGGTAGTCAAAGACCTGAATGGGCTTTCAAAGGATGAGTTCCTGAAAAAAATATCTGAAAAGTTTGAAATTGAAAAACAATACTCACAATATAAGCCCGAAATGAAGCACACCTTCGGAATGTACATTGACAGGATATGGTACAAGTTGATTGCAAAATCAGGAATTTTCGATGAGGATGATCCTGTAGAATCCCTTGATGTGAGCATTTTACATACAAATATTATGGAACCCCTTCTAGGAATTCTCAATCCGAGAAAGGATAAAAGAATAGATTTCGTGGGCGGTATTCGAGGTTTGGGAGAATTGGAAAAACTTGTGAACAGCGGTACATTCAAAGTTGCGTTTGCATTTTTCCCAACTTCGATTGACGATCTGATGAAGGTCGCAGATTCCAATAATGTCATGCCTCCGAAATCAACATGGTTTGAACCAAAATTACGAAGCGGTCTTATTACGCATTTAATTTGAATTCAACAGGAAAACAGCAAACCCGAAAAGTGTATTGTAAAAATCATTTTTACAAAGAGGATGCTATTTTCCATTTTACAACAATCAATAATTACACACTTCGACTGGTCTTCATTTCATTACGCCCAAGCAGGCAAGCTCAGTGTGACAATTTTTTTTATTAATCAATTAGGAGAAGTGTATGAAGCATACGCTTAATCTCACAGGCAGAAATCTTTTTGATCTCGATGACTACTCGGTTGAAGAGATCGAGAAGATCTTTGAAACTGCCAAAGTGATGAAAGAGATCAATAGTCGGGAATATAAGAAGATCCCGACACTTCGCGGGAAAACTGTTGCAACGCTATTTTTCGAGGACAGCACACGTACCAGAATTTCCTTCGAATTAGCTGCAACACGCCTCAGCGCCGATGTTGTGAGCTTCACATCAACCGGATCTTCCTTAAAAAAGGGAGAGAGTATTCAGGATACGGTTTATACTCTTAATGCAATGGGCATCGACCTTTATGTTGTCCGTCATAGCTGCCCCGGTGTTCCGCAACTGGTAAATAAGTATTCCAATAAACCGGTGCTCAATGCCGGCGATGGTAGGCATGCTCATCCCACACAAGCGCTTCTGGATATGTTCAGCATCTGGGAAAAGAAGGGTTCGTTAAAGGGACTGAAAATCGCAATAGTTGGAGATATTCTCCATTCCCGTGTTGTACGTTCAAACCTGATAGGTATGAAGAAAATGGGTGCTGAGGTTGTTGTGTGCGGACCACGAACTCTGATGCCTCCGAAGATAGAAGAGGTGTATGGTGCAACATGTGAATATGATCATAAAACTGCAATAAAAGATGCAGATGTGGTCATGGCTTTGCGCATGCAGCTCGAACGGCAGACAGAAGGGCTTTTCCCGGGACTCGGAGAATATACGAGCAGATACGGACTGAGTAACAAAATGCTGGAATTCGCAAAGGATGATGTGATTGTTATGCATCCCGGTCCAATGAACAGGGGAGTCGAGATTCTTCCAGAAGTCGCTGACAGCGAACACAGTATAATCATTGAACAGGTTACAAACGGCGTGGCAGTACGCATGGCGCTGCTGTTCCTGATTCTTGGTGGAAAACCGGGAAGGGAGGTCGCATGATACTTCTGAAAAACGGAATGGTCTATCTTTCTGATGAGAAGAAGATAGAAAAAGTTGATGTACTGATCGACAAAAAGATCATCAAAAAAATAGCTCCTGTAATTGAAGAGAAAAACGCAGAAGTGATCGACTGCGCAGGAATGCATATTTTTTCCGGCTTTGTAGATTTGCATTGCCACCTGCGTGACCCGGGATACACATATAAGGAAGATATCGCTTCGGGTGCAGAATCCGCAGCAAAAGGCGGATTTACCAGTGTATGCTGTATGCCGAACACAAATCCTGCAATAGATAATATTTCGACGCTTAACTATATCATGAGAAAAGCCCGTGATGTTGGTAAAACAAAAATATTCGTTATTGGTGCGATGTCAAAGGGACTCGAAGGCAAGGAGATCGCAAATATTGCATCCCTTGTAAAAGGCGGTGTCGTGGGCTTGAGCGATGATGGCAACTGCATTCAGGTCGCCAAACTGCAGCTCAATGTCATGAGATATGCTTCCATCTATGATATTCCAATGATCTGTCATTCCGAAGATTACTCACTTTCCGGAGATGGACAGGTCAATTACGGACCTATGTCCACAAAACTCGGATTGTCGGGAATTCCTACGCTCGCAGAAGAGATCATAGTGAGCAGAGATATTATGCTGGCAGATGTAACCGGCTCACATGTACATATTGCCCATGCTTCCACAAAAAGAACTGTCGAGCTCATCCGCCAGGCAAAAAAAGATGGAATAAAAGTTACTGCAGAGGTTACTCCTCATCATTTGGTGTTGACCGAAAAGGCATGTGACGGCTTTGACACGAACACAAAAATGAAGCCACCTCTTCGCTCTGAACAGGATAGGGAAGCGCTATTTGAAGGATTGATGGACGGCACGATCGATGTGATCGCAACAGATCATGCGCCCCATTCCGATTATGAAAAAGAACTGGAATTCGTGAAAGCGCCCTTTGGTGTGATCGGGTTTGAAAGTGCCTTTCCTGTACTATATACTACCTTTGTTCGAGATAATAAAATGAAACTCGAAGAACTGGTAGAACGGATCACCTCGAAACCCGCAGAAATAATAAAGAAGAATGTCGGCATACTGAAAGAAGGGGCACCTGCTGATCTCAATGTATTCGATCTCGAGGAATCTTTCACTTTTAATGAGAGTGAAATCCTATCCAAATCCAAGAACAGCCCATTCCTCGGCATGAAGATGTGGGGCAGGATCCATTATACGATCTGTGATGGAAAGTTCATCTGGAAATTGTAGAAATGTATTTTAAAAAAATACCTGTTCTGAAAATTGAATTTATTAGTGATGAGTATTTCGTGCTTAGATTTCGTGATAAAGAACTTACCAAGAATATCAAACCGGGACAGTTTTTTCAGATTAAGGATCCTGATCCTACATTTCCACTGCTCCCCCGACCTTTTAGTGTGTATGAAGTCGAAGATGACAGACTTTCATTTCTTATAAAAATAGTTGGTGAATCGACAAATAACTTATCCCTTTTGGAGGAAGGTCATATCATCCAATTGCTCGGACCACTTGGAAATGGATTTCCACTTGTTCAGAATAAGAAAGTACTCTTAGCGAGCGGTGGGATAGGGTATGCGCCTATGCCGTATCTTGAGCAAAAATTGAAAGAAGCGCGGAATGAAGTCATCTTTTATCACGGCGGACGTAGCAGTAATGATTTATTTTGTGATAATGTGCTTAACTGTACTGAGGATGGCTCTTGCGGTCATGCCGGTTTAGTAACAGAGTACATTGAGAAATGCTTTGATTCAATGGATATTGATATAGTGTATTCATGCGGTCCGGAACCAATGCTGAAAACTATTGTCCAAATGTGCTCAGAAAGAAATATTCCGGTCTGTGTTTCTTTAGAAAGAGTCATGGCATGTGGCGTAGGAGTATGTTGCGGATGTGTCATAAAAATAAAAGAAAATGATAGTATTGTATATAAAAAAGTATGCAAAGACGGACCGGTTTTTGACGGCGCAAAGGTAGTCTGGGATGAATAAATGTGAAATCACTTTTGGAAAAATGAAGTGGGAAAATCCAGTGACGGTTGCATCCGGCACTTTCGGACTTGAATACGCCGAACTCTTTGATCTTTCACAGCTTGGTGCATTAACTACGAAAACCATTACTCCGGAACCAAAAGTAGGAAACGAGCCACAAAGAATAGTTGAGACCGAAGCCGGCTTGCTGAATTCAATTGGACTGCAGAATCCCGGTGTGGATGCATTTATAAAAACATACCTGCCTGAATATCGTAAATTTGATACGAATCTTATAGTGAGTGTATCTGCATCATCAGTAAATGAATTTGTAAAAGTAATAAAAAAGCTGGATACTCAGCCGGGAATCGATGCGTATGAGATCAATGTTTCATGTCCCAATGTGGAAAATGAAGGCATCGCATTCGGCACTGATCCTGAAATTGTATTTGATCTTACAAAAAAATTGAGAGCAGTAACTGAAAAAACACTTATCATCAAATTATCACCGAATGTAACTTCAATTACAGACATTGCAAAGAATGCAGAAATAGCAGGCACAGACGGTCTTGCGTTGATCAACACTCTTTACGGTATGGCAATTGATGTGGAAATTAGAAAGCCAAAACTGCATAATATTATTGGCGGCTATTCGGGTCCTGCGATCAAACCAGTTGCATTACAGAATGTGTATAAAGTTGCGCAAGCTGTACATATCCCAATCCTCGCAATGGGTGGAATTTCTTCAGTAAATGATGCACTGGAATTTATCATTGCCGGAGCAACTGCTGTCGCAGTGGGCACTTATAATTTCGTGAATCCTCTCGGAACTCTTAAGATCATTGAGGGTATAAATGAATATTGCATAAGTCATAATATTTCATACAAAAATTTAATCGGTTCAATACAAACTTAGGAAACAAAATGAGCACAAAAAAAAGAATATTAGATGAAAAAGAGATAGAGAGAATTCTCAAGCGTCTTGCCAATGAGGTTATTGAGAAAAATAAAGGATGTGAGGGTCTTTACATTGTTGGTATTCATACTCGCGGAGTACCTCTTGCAAAACGTATAGCTCATTATATTGAGAAATTTGAAAATGAGAAAATACATGTTGGTTCACTTGATATAACCCTGTATCGGGATGATCTTGCATATATCGAGCATCAGCCGGTCATTCAGGATTCCATTCTCAATTTTGATATTGAGGGCAAGCATATTCTGCTGGTTGACGATGTGCTCAATACCGGCAGAACTGCACGAGCTGCGCTGAACGCGATCCTTGATTACGGCAGACCTGCCTTTATCCAGCTTCTTGTTATCATTGATAGGGGCAACAGAGAGCTTCCTATTCAGGCAGATTTTGTAGGCAAACACCTGCCGACCGCAAAAATCGAGTCAGTGCAGGTTCATCTGAAGGAAGTTGACGAAGCAGATGAAGTTCTCATCATAAAAGACTAGGAAAAATGGTATGAATTTTAAAGAAAAATATTATCATATTGTAGAAAAGAATAATTCGCTGGTGTGTGTGGGGCTGGATTCCGATATTGAGAAAATTCCCGCGTTCTTAAAAAATGAATTTGAGTTTCCTCAATGGGAATTCAACAGAAGGATCATCGATATGACAAAGGATTCTGTAGCAGCATACAAGCCGAATTTTGCATTTTATATCTCTCAGGGAGTTCGCGGGATCGAAAGTTTGCAGAAAACAATCTCTTATATTCCTGATGATATTCCAATTATTCTGGATGTGAAGATCGGGGATATCGGTAACACAATGAAGCATTATGCAAAGGCATATTTTGATGCCTTCGAAGTTGATGCGGTTACAGTAAATCCGCTGATGGGTTATGATGTCATCGATCCCTTTTCAACATATCCTGAAAAATATCTGTTCCTTCTTGCGCTCACTTCCAATCCTTCCAATACTGATTTTCTAAACTCAGAGTATAAATTATATGAAGGGATTTGCGAGAAAATTCAGGAGTGGGATCAGGATAATCTTGGGGTGGTTGTTGGTGCCACGAATGACGAAGAAATGAGAACGATCAGGGGAATGCTGCCAGATGCACTTTTTCTCGTTCCCGGAATTGGCGCTCAAGGTGGCGACCTCGAAAAAGTGATGAAATATACAACCGGCAAGAAACATCCGAATATACTTATAAATTCCTCAAGAGGGATCATCTTTTCTTATTCAAAAGATAAAGAGAAGGATTTTGATGTTGCAGCTCGAAATGCGTGCAGACAGTTGCAGGATAAAATAAATAGGTATATGTAATTCGAAATGACAGAATAGCACGCCAGTCTTCTTCCGATCCCAGTGAAATAGAAAGCAGAGATTTCACGGGACAGATAAATCGGAATACGCCTTGGCAGGCAGACCCACGCAGATTGAGCAGATTTCCGCAGATAACAACATTGAAAAATTATTCTTGTGATAAGTAATTTACCTGAGTAGTCAGGGATCATTCCCTGACTGTCGTGAGTGTGCCATGGAGTGGTCCACGACACCTCGAAACTACGAGTACTTGCTTCGTGGCGAAGCATGAAGCGAGGATGTCGAGAAACCATCGTAATTAACAGTCCTCGAATCACACTTTTAACCAGTGAAATCTGTTTTTTATTTCACAGTGTCACTTCGTTAGCTGCGATTCAAGTCCAAAATTACAGGTGGCTTTGCGAAAGTTGGATTCCTTTCGCAAAGTTAAAATAATCAGAAGAAAATCTACGGTGGATCAAGGGTAATCAACCCCACATTTCCAGAAATGTTTAAAAAAAACCATTGTCATCCTTGAGAGAGCGAAGTGACCGAAGGATCTCCCTGAAAGATAGTTTAACGTTTTTACGAGATTCTTCGCTGCGCTCAAGAATGACAATTATTTATGCGAGATTCTTCGCGGATGCATTCGCTACGCTCAGCACATGGTTTATACTGAGCAAAGCGAATGTATTCCAGAATGACAATTCCCTTTCTTTGTTATTCCCACTCCCTACCTTCGCGAGGACAAGCTTTTCGGGAATGACAGCCGTTTTTTTCGGGAGTCTTCTGAAATAAAGGCAATCAGCCCTATTATGACCTACCGTTCTGATCCGCAAGATCATCCCGCACAAGCAAGCTTGGACATACTGGCGAACGCCTGTTTTATAATTTATTTTATGATAAGTTCGCATTCCGAAGATGATGCGATCCAGTAAGCAAGAGGTACTTCAATAATATAGATATCCGGCAATTCAATATAGGAAATATCGTATGATTCATCAGCATTTTTGAAGGTCACAGACTCTATCTCATCAATAACATTTCGGTTAATTGTCAAACGATACAGAGCAGTGGCCATGAATGCAGCGCCCATCTGATCTCCACCACCACTTTCTTCATCACTTTGAGGGAATTTGATATAGATCCCTTCATCATCCACGAGTGGGAAAAGTGCAGGGGCATTTGATCTTTTGAGTTTTTTGTAATCCTTGCTCTTGGTGTCAACACTCATATACATCTCATATCCGCATTCAACATCGTTGTCCGCTTTCACGAAACGTGCTTCGATATTTTCAGGAAAACCGCTAATAATATTTCCTTCATTATATTTGAATATATCTTCACAGGGATTGTCATCCGATTTATTGCCACCCATGCTGCTGGCCATTTCAAACACGCTTTTGCTCACTGTAAATTTTACGAACACATTGAGTTCATTTCCCTCTTTGGAAATGTGCTGAGTGATGTTAAAACAACCTGAAAGAAGCAAAACGATTAAGCTGAATACAATAATTCCAATCGCTTTTTTCCTTTTAATGACAGGATGAAACTTTTCTTTTTTGTTCATTTTTTCTCCTAAGTTTATAATTGAGTCCATTCTAAAAAGTTAAATTAAATAAATCGAGAAACCGTTAAAACGGTTAATGTTTTTTTGTTTCATTAACCACCAACTTAAGTTGGTGGTTAATAAGAAGATAGTAACTTTCAACCGATTCATCGGTTTCCAAATATTTGAGAATTTTTCTAACATATTTATAATCACAACTTTTTAGAGTAACCTCATTATTTTTTTACAAACTTTACACTCGTGCTTCGAGTATTAGCTCATTTTTATAGGTAAATATCTTAAATGTCATTGCATCTCTCAATGTTATAATGCCATAGGTTGCAATGCATCCCTTATCTTCCTTTGCACGCAGATGTCCCGGATTGAACCGGATGCCGAAAATACTTTTTGAGCATTCCCAATTATGCGTATGCCCGAAAAGAAACACGTCAGCGGAACTGAGCAGGTCATCGGGAGAATGGGCAATGAGGAATTTCTTTTTTTCAATCTCTATTTCCAGCACATGTGGGAGCTTTCCATTCCTGTATTCTGGATAAAAAATTCCGGGTACGCGATACACTTTTCTTCCTCTTCTGTTATAAACACAGGAATCCAGATCTTCATAATTATCTCCAAGATGGATTATCACATCGACAAGAAGATTGCTGTCCAGCACATGCTGCAACATTTCATGGTTTCCGTGAATGTCACTAACTACGAGTATTTCTTTCATAAGATACCTTTTGTATTTATATATTAATACTTAATCCGAAAAGAAAAACAGGAACAGAATACGATTTACGGCTCAAGGACATAGGTTCCGTTTCTTTCAATAAAAAATATCAATTCTAAAAATTTGCGTCAATATTTTGATAAGAATTAAGGATACATTTCATATTTCCAGATCGATAATAGAATACAAAGAGTGTCAGTCTGAGCTTGCCTGCTCGGGTGTAACGAAGTGGAGACCAGTCGAAGACTTAACAACCTAAAACTAAAGCAAGTATTACATGCTTCGAGAACCCCAGCATGACATTGAATAATTTTATTCATGGGCTTTTTAGAGAATCTACGCCAAAATTATTAGTCACTTAATTCTAAAATCCTTGCATTTTTTGGCAAAAGATTTTTAGCAACTAACAAACACTAACAACAACGAACTTTTTTTATTTTTTGTTAGATTTTGTTCGTTTTGTTCGTTGCTAATTCTTTGGTTTCGGTTTATCCGAGTTAGTCACTTAATTCTATAATTCTGCTATTTTTTGGCAGAAAAATTTCATCTAATTCTGTGAAGCCTTTATTGATAAGTGTTTATATCATTTAAATTTTATCCCAACTTTTTATATATTATTTTTTATCTTTCTCTGTGTTCTCTGTGGTGAATTCTTTTTTGTTTCGGTTTATCCGAGTTAGGGTATGTCTGTTTAATCAGCGAAAATCTGCCCATATCTGCATGCTATTATTATTTAATAAACTCGTATTGATCATTAATTACATCACACTTTCTCATCTTTAACAAAAAAACTGGATTCCCGTCCCCAATCCGCCAGCTGGCGGAGGACAAGCTTTCACGGAAATGACATGTCCTTTTGTTTTTTAAAAGATTTCTCCAAAAGATTGGGTAGTAATTTTCAGCATTAAATATATCGCTATTCATTTATTGATGAACTTCTATAAATTAATTTTCTAATTTTTGGAGGTATGCCTGTTTGATAAGAATTAAATTCTAAAATGCCTGCCCCAGACTGAAGTAAAGCTTGCCTGATGGCTCACCGTTTTTTGGGAACCAGTTAAATCCATAATCACAACGCACTACGCCGAGGGGAGTAGCTATACGCAGTCCAATGCCAGGAGAACTTCGCATCGGCTGCTTTTTTATATCCTTCATATAATTCCAAACATTCCCGAAATCAAAAAATATCACTCCACCAAGTGCTTTGTAGATAGTCTGTCTTATCTCAATATTATTTACGAGCTTATACCTTCCGCCAATTGGAAGCTCCTTATTGTCCAGCGGTCCGACTTTTCTATAATTGAAACCACGCAGGGAGTGAGGACCGCCTGCATAAAATCTCTCGTTAAGTGGAATGTTTGTGGAATTTCCGAAAAGTGTAAGTCCGCCTGCTTCAAGTGAGAGGGCTATAATTGTGGTATGTGTGATCGGTTCATAATATTTTCCATGAAGGACCAATCTGCCGAAAACATTAGTAGTTTTTTCATAGGAAGTTGCAATTTCACTATCGAAGGAAAGCACATGCCCGCTTGTAGTATTGAATATATTATCCCTGTCATCGTGAATTGCAGAAAGGGTCAGAGAATTTAAATTGGAATTATATTTATCTGGTAATTCCTGCACTTTCACATGACTGAAGTGTGCTCTTTCATACCTGTATGCAATGGACGCACTGGAATATTTGGAAAGGGATTTCCCTACGATCACCTTCCCCCCGTATTCCGAAACATCGTAGCCGGGCTCTTCATTATATGTCGCAAATAGGTTCACATCGGTATTTAGCTTGATACCAAAGGTCCATGGCTCGGTATAAGACACTTCGATCTTTCGAGTAATATAACTTAGTTTCCCGATCAAACTAACTTTTTGTGCAGTTCCCCACAGATCGCTATAGAGCAGTTCCGCAAAAATACGGGCTTTATCAAGGGAACCATACCCAACCCCTATATTGAATTCTCCAGGAACTTTCTCTTTGATCTCGATAAGGATATCCTTCTGTGAGCTTAACGAATCTATGGTCACTGGTCTTATAAAAATGCTTTCAAACAGACCTGTAAGATACAACGCTCTCTGGGATGCGAGCAGTTTGTAATAATTCACGATCTCGCCGGACTTGAAATTCAGATCACGTATAATGATCTTTTTCTTTGTGATCTTCAAACCTTGAATAATGATATTCCCTATTGAAAACTGCTCATGCTCGGTTATTTGGAAATCAATAAGTGCTCGATGATGTTCATCATTTACACGGATATCAGGCACCACTTCTGCATCCAGAAATCCATCATTGGCATACATTGTGAGCAAAACATAGGTTGCATCCTGAACTTTTTTCTGCTGAAGCAGGCGACCTGTATGCAGACCGATTTTTTCTATAAGAGTTGAGTCAGAAAAAACAGTATTTCCGAAAATCGCCATACCCTCAATATATGTGGGTTCACCTTCAAAAACCTGAATGACTATTGAAAGCTGTTTTTTCTCCTCGTTTCTCTCGAGTGAATAATCACTTATTTTCGCCTGCAGATAGCCATTCTGATGGTAGAAAAGTGCAAGATTCTTCAGGTCTTCACTAAAAATTTCTGGATAGTAATAGGCGAGGCTCAAAAATTTGGACGCTCTGGTCACCATTACTTTTTGCAAAGTACGGGATTGATACACATTGTTCCCTTCAAAAGTAATAGAAGTAATCTTGAAGGCATTTTTCTCAGCATGGAGTCCTGAAGTTATGACCATAAGTATGATGATAATAAGCACTGAGAGTGAGTATCTTTTTCTCATTTGAAATTCACTCTGTATATCATATCGATGCCTGCATTGCCTTCCTGGTCTGCCTGTCCCTGTAAATAGAAGTGATCACTGAGCTTATAATCGAGCTTGATGCTCTGCTCGTTCAGATAACCGACACGTGTGGAATAGGTTACTTTCATGAGTTTTGAGAGCTGCTTGGAAGCCACGAGCTGGGGTCCCCATGAATCGCCAAAATTAAAGAGGTTCCCCTCAATAGAAACATCATCAAGATCAAAAATGTTTGATATTTTACCTGCAACAAATCCGGAGATCTTTTGGCTCGAATACTGCTCCGCACGCTCAAGTAAAATATCTTTGAGAGAAGTGTTATACTTATCAGGTGTTTGAGAGAAAATCTGCTCGCGGGTAGTTCCGAAAGTAAGTAGAGAAAATATATTCGCTTCATCGAGGGCTGGAATGGATTGAAGCGTTATTGTAGCTTTGTCTGCCGGTCCTGTCACTGCAAATATAATATGATAGGGCTCTGCATTGGGCTGTTCGTAATTTTTTATATCAGTTTCCGCCTGAATATCCAGAATGGGATTGATGACATTTGGATCGGTAAAATCAATAATTCCGCGTGTGATCTCAAATTTTCTATCAAGATAAACGATATAACCTTCAGTCGTCTCAATGCGTCCTGTAAGATTTGGCTGAGCCAATGTGCCGATAACACCCACATCGGCTTTTAAGCGGATACGCGCAAGGTTGTTATCTATCCAGATATCCTTGCTATCTGATATACGCACATTCAGTTTGGTCTGCATCATAAGCTGGGAGGATTTGCGTAATATCTTTGGCTTACTCATGGAATCGAGCATTTTTGATATCTGGACATCCTCAAGATATTTTGTTTTTCCCATCACCACACTCCCCTCGATAAGATAGCCGTTTTTTTGCTGACTGTAATCTAATGTGCAGCTTTTTACATTAAACTGATATTTTTTAGACTCCGTTAACGCAATATTCTCTGCTTCAAAGTGAAAAGCGATATCCTTGATTGTACCATTGCTGTACTCGACATATCCGGAACTCCTTATCGAACCTTGGTCGAACATGCATTGAAATTTTTGTAGAGTAACCTGCTCATCGGTAACGTATATATTGAGGGAGCATTTTGAGAGCGGAACATGAATATCAGTTGGAAGAATATCAATATTGTCAGCTTTTACCCATCCTCTAAACCTGGGAGTACTCATCGTTCCTTGTATGTTCACTGATGCATTAACAGAGCCCTGTGCATTCATGATGGCAGGAGTTAACGTTTCAATAAATGCAATATCAAAGTCATCAAGCGAGATGTGAATGTCCAAATCTTCCTGCTGAAAAGTGCCTTTCAAACATACTGCCTGCATCCCGTTGATTGACAGCGCAATATCCGGCGAGAAAGAACTCCAATCCGACTCAGAAATGCTACCGGTAAGAGAAAAGGTTTTACCTTCGTAAAGACCGGTGCATTCATTAATATTCATAATGCTATCAGAGAATATCATAACTGCATCGAGATTTTCAATCGGTGATTTATGTTTATCTAATTGAAGAAAGCCGTTTTTTATTCTAAGCGAGCCATTGACAGAGGGTGCAGCAAGCGTACCGCTGACCTGTACTGTGGAAGTAAGAGTTCCTTTAACCTGTATTGCATCGAGGAACTCTCTGGCAAAATCCGACAACTGCACCTCAGAAAGCGTTATCTCACCCTGAAGCGTACTTTGCGGACTGACTGCAAGACCTCCTTTGCTTTCATCCAATTCAAGCTTTCCCCGAATGCGGATCTCATTTTTAAAAAGCTGAACAACTCCACTGCTAAGTATGATCTCTGATGGAGTGAGATTTCCCTGAAGCGAGATATTATCTATGAAAAGATCTTTATATGCCGGTTTATCTATGGTGAGAAATATTGAACCAGTGGGCTTTTCCGTTGTACCCTCAAAGGATACATTCCCGGACACACTTCCCTGAATTCCAGCCAATGAATCTGAAAAAGCGCCCAGCATTTCAAGAGAGAGTCCTTTCAAATTTGCTTTCAAAGAAATATCTTCTGCAATTGAGAAACTGCTCTCGATTGAACCTAAGTGATCTTTTATATGCTTATCATTCTTTTTGAAATCTATAGAAATATTTCCTGATCGTTCTGATAATGAGAAAGAACCCTTTGCTTCACATCGTACTTTTTCAGTATCTATATGCAGTGTATTCACTGAAATATCTGAATTTTTTGCAGTACATTCAAGCACAAAAGAAGGCACGAAAAAGTTCTGATATTTGACACTATCCGCATGCAATGAGAAGTTGCCGGAGAAATCTTCCAATGTGCCGGATATCGATCCTCTATATTGAGCTTGTCCGAGCACTTCTTCACTCATAAAAGCTGTTGTGAGTGGAGCAAGAGACTCAATCTTACCTGTGAAAGAACTGCTCTTTATAAGTAAAGAACTGTCAGCATATTGGATTTCTGCATACAAAGAATCTACAGGGAACTGCCTGTAGGACAGTCCGATTCCCTTAACTTTTGCATGAATTTCAGGATTGGACAACCTGCCTGTAAAGTCTGCATCTGCATATAATTTTCCTTTTGCTTCCAATAGATTGAAAAGTCCGGCAAGATACTCAATCTCTTGAATATCAATCGTCGCTTTCCCAGAAAGTATTGAATCTTGTATTGCAACTTGTGCGCTTATCGAAGATGTACCTTGTGTGAGTGTGAATTCTCCCTGATCATTACAATAAGAAAAGCTTGTTTTCAGATCATTAATCTTCTTGTCTTTAAATTTAAAATTATCACTTTTTATACTTCCCTGAACTTTAGATTGTAATAGTGCTGACAATGATCCACTTGCACTTACTGCCCCATTGATACGACCTGCATATTGCGAATCTGTAAGGTAGAGAAATTCCCAAAACGAGGAGATATTTATTTGAGCAAATGATGTTTCAATATCATAGATACCGATACTATCAAGCGAAATAAAACCCTTCGCTTTGAGAGATCCCTTAAACAGTTCTGTTGAAAAATCATGGATCAGAAGTGTATCATTTTGCATCGAGACTTCTAACATGGTATTATTCAGTAAAATTTCTTCTGCCTGAATTGTGGGAATATGGACCTTTGCAACTATATTGGGTTGTGCTGGACTTCCGTCTAAACTTATTTCAGCAACCACACTTTGTATATGAGGTTTAAGCCTTGCGGGTAGTTGTTCTCCGAAGATGTTTAGATATTGCGAAGGATCGCCTTCAATTGTGAGATGTGCCTGAAATGTCGTGTCAGATTCAGTGAAATGAGCAGTTGCTTTTCCTGAGCAGCTTATACCTTTAGATGAAAATGAGACATTGGATACTTCAAGAAATTCTTCTTCATATGAACCTTCCACCAGGAATTTATCTATATCATAAGTTTGCTCATCGTGAACTATCTCGCCGGTAAGGAATTGCATAAGAAAGTTATATTTGTTAATTGCTTCATCATTATGAATTGTCAACATGAATCCCTGCAGCTTTATTTCTAATGGTATCGCCTGATCATCATAGGAAATCGAAGATTCTGTTATTTTTATGTTGCCAATAGCAATCTGCATTGGCTTTTTTGCCGGTTCTTTCTCAGAAGCAAACTCTGGTAAAAGAAAATTTCCTTCCTTATCTCGGATCAGATTGACATCAAGTCCTTGTATGAGAATATCTGAAATCGATAATTTATTTGATAAAAGACCAAAGATGTTATACTGTACTTTGATAGAAGCGATAGAAAGTGAGGACATCTCCGGCAACGAAGGATCATCAATACGTATATTACGGATTTCCAAATGGGAAAGAACATTCGTATGTAATTCCTCAACTGATACAGTCATATTCAACGTTCCGGAGAGGTTCTTCTCAATAAGATCTCTTATAAATCCCTCTCCGATAGAGGAGCCTGCTATCAAAAAGAGGAGCACAAGCATGCATACAAGACATGCAAGTGTTATGAGGATTATCCGCACAATCTTTTTGAAAATTTTTCTCATGAAACAGAAAAAAGTGTTAATCTTCCTTTTCAGGTTTGATTATGGGGAGCGAATCATTATCCTGCCGCTGATCTCCAAACCAGACAACCCGCTGCGGAAAGGCAATTTCAATACCTTGCAGCTCGAGTGTCTTCTTTATTCTCCAAAGCATGCTGGTCTTAAGCGACCACCATTCACTGATTGGCGCCCAGATCTTCACATTCACATTCACTGCATTATCTCCAAGTTTATTCACCCACACCAGCGGTTCGGGATTTTTCAGCGCAAATGGCTCATTATATATTAATTCCTTTATGATCGTAATAGCTTTATCCGCATCATCATTGTAGCGAATTCCCACATCATACTCAAACCTGCGGACGACGTTCGTGACATAGTTTGAGATGTTTGCAGTAAAAACTTTTTCATTGGGAATTCTGACCTGGTAGCCGTCAAATGTGCGAATGGTTGTTGAAATGATCTTTATATCTTCGACAATTCCAACAGTATCATTTAAGTTCACCGTATTTCCAATGCGGATCGGGCGTTCGATCATCAGAAAGACACCAGAAACTAAATTCCCAACAATGCTCTGGCTGGCAAAACCGATTATGATACCCACAATACCACCAGCAACTAAGAGTCCGGACAATTTCAGACCGAGAATAGCTAAAGCCCAGATGATTCCGATGATTAAAATAACATAGGATACAACTTTTACGAAAACTTCCATACTATCTTTAGATGCTTTGTTTTTCAAAGTACGGCGAATATATAAAGACAGTATCTTTGAAACGATAAATGATATAATAAAAATTGAAAGAGCTATGATAAGTTGAAGAAGTGTTACTTTTCCCCAGATGATTGTATCAAGCATTATATTCCTTCCATCATAACAAATTTTGTGGTAAGCATGGTTAATTTCCTGCTTTTATAGAGCTCCATGGCTTTCTTAAAACCCTTCTCTGAATGCGGCGTATAGCAGTCTGTCTCTGCAGATATTTCATTGATTACCTTCATTGTCGCAAACAACTGAACCAATCCAGCATTGTAATATAGTTTCATTCCAAAGGCATTAAGTACGAATTTTGATATAGTGTTCCATGTCGAATCTGTATTCTTTATTGTGAGATGAATTACCCCTTTATGAAGAGGATCAACATCTGGGATTTCCGAATAAATTGGCGTTTTATGATACCGGGTAACAACTCCGATACGAGGATCACCATACAGGCTATATTTGGCTGGAACCAGACTTATGTTATCAAACAATTCAAAATCCTGTTTCGTAAATATGAAAAACCCAATCTCAATGGGAAAAGTAGTATAAAAACTTACCTCCGCATGTGGGGCAATTGTGAGCTTTTTATCAAACTCCAACAAAAGGTAATTAGTAATATGTTTGGGGTGATTCAATGGTTCCACAGGATTAATAAGTATCCGCGATTTCTCAGACAAGATGATTTTTTCAAAAACCGGTTTATCAACAATCTTTCGTGAATAAACAAAGCCGTAATCTGATTCAATAACATCTATTGAGAGTTCTTTTTCCTTTATGGAAAACGGAACATCATACGTACCGTACATTATGTCTCCAATCGATCTCGTATTCAACTTTAGGGATTTTTAATTTCTCTTTATGCAATGTCAATATTTCTCTAACACGTGCATCGCTATTGTATTAATCAGGGACTCGGCACTTTGGTCGGAATCAGGGACTCAAGAAAAACAAGTTCTCCGTTTAGGATCTTAATCAGCGTCACACCTTTTTGCGGAATTCGTTGTCCGTTTAGATAACTCAACATTCCGGTCACTCCTACAAAATCTCTTGTATCTGATATAGTCCTCAGAAGCTCCTCAGATTCCATGTTTGATGCTCTCAGATATATATTTGCAACAAGCATAACCGCATCGTATCCAAGCGCTGCAAAGGAACTGCCTGGAAGTGTTCCGTATTTTTCCTTATATGCTGTGATATATCTTATAATTGGTTCTTGAGCAACCTCTTGATCATGTACCGGCGGAGCGGTGAAATAGATATTATCGGCATATTCTTCAACCATAAAATGTGTTGTATAATAGATATCCGTAACTTCTTTCCCTGTTGTTTCCATGAGTAAGGGAGTATCATAACTGTCTCCGCCAAAGATCGGCTGAGTGATACCTGCATCACGAAATTGTGCAATAATAGTACCCACATCATCAGGACCGGCAGATATGAAAAGCATTTCCGGCTGTGGATCGAGTGTTTTAGTCTCAGAGATAAATTCTGAATAATCTTTTGCTCCACCTTTGAAAAATGCTTCTTTTATGATCTTCCCGCCTAATTTTGAATATCGTTCTTTAAAATAGCTGGAAAGCAATTTTGTGAAATCCATGTCTTCATCGGTCAGCACATAGCATGAACTCAAACCAAGCCGTTCATATGCGTATTCTGCCAGAACTGTCGACTGCACGTTGTCACCAAAGCATGAGAGGAACAAGTAAACGGGAACCTGCTCCGGTAATTTGGGAGATGTCGCACCGGAAGTAATAAAGATCACATCATTTTGTGCTGCGATCGGAGCAGAAGCCAGCACCATATCAGTATCGCTAAAGCCGATAATAACCGGAACCTTATCATCAAAAATGAGCTTATGGGTAGCTTCTTTTATCACTGAGGGATCAGATTTTCCATCATAAAGAATAAGTTTCAATTTTCTCCCGTAAATTCCGCCTTGTGCATTTATCAGTTCGACTGCAAGTTCGGCGCCTTTTGCAGAGGGTATATCAAGTGAGGATTGCGAACCTTCGAGATTGTATATTGCGCCGATTTTATACTCCTGCTGCGCTCTATCACAGGACGCAAAAAGTAGTAATGTTAATATAAAAATACAAATGCAGAATTTCTTCATGGTAATCTCCATATCACTAATGAAATGAAACTGGTTAATATGGTATTATACTGTCAATTAATATGAAAAGAGGATTGTGTCTGGTTTTGAATAACACTCTTTTTATCCAGCAACCATCTGCTCATTCTATTTATCTCCCTTATCCTACCTGCTTTATAACTTTCATATTCATAGTCGGAATAGAAAAATCGCCTTAGGATATTCATCGCTGACTTGGGCAGTTCATTCACTATCAAGCTTAAGAGATGAAAGGGATAATGAAATTTTACGAGATTGTGTTTCAATGACCGCAGATCGTTAATTTTCCCATACATATTATTTTTTAGGAAATTCAAATCTTCGGAAGAAAGATAGTGGGTACGAATATTAGCATGTGAGAGATCGTAAAAGCAAAAATCGTCGGGATTGGTCAACAATCCTTCAGCAATAATTTTCTCTCTTACTCCTGTTTTAAGAAATGGGGTCAGCAGCATAAAAAGAGGCATATCGATCCTGTTTTCTTTTGCAAAATCGAGATGATCCCACAAAATTTCCTGCGTGTCTTCAGGATTTCCAAGAATGAATCCTCCAACCACAATGAGCTTGTTTTTGCGAAGCAGATCTATTGCAGTGGAAGTCTGATCGAGCACACACCTGTCTTTAGAAAGGAACTCTACATTTGATTTTTTGATATTCTCGATTCCAAGAAACACTATTTTGAATCCTGCCCGTGCCATTAGTTCGATAAGTTTTGGATCACGTGCAACGCCTGCCACGCTTGCCTGAATGGTATAATGTATATTATGCAACCCATTTTTGAGGATCTGCTCACACAATTCTTCAAGATGGGTAGGATTCACAAAAATATTATCATCAATAAAAAAAATCGCCTTTGCTCCAATTTGCGAAGCTCGTTTAATATCTTCAATAACTCTCTCAACCGAATACTTGCGGAAGGTTCTTCCATACATCTGTGGCATACAGCAGAAATCACATTGCATAGTACATCCCCGTGATGCTTCAACCACATCAGCCCTTTTGCCGAAGATAGAGTAATGTTTTGTAATTCTTGATAGGCGATCAGGCAATTTTATCTCTTCAAGATCAAGAATGGGCTGACTTTCATTATGCACAAAACGACCATTTACTTTATGTGATAGATTTGGAATTTCTACAACATCATCGTTACAGGAAAGTGCTTTTATCAGCTTGTTAAACGCTACTTCTCCCTCACCTCGAACAAGATAATCAATATATTTTTTTTCCTTAGATTCTGAGATAAGCTCATAAGCGAGTGTAGGGTGGTATCCACCAAAAATAGTGACAATATTGCTATCTAATTGCTTAATCAGTTCAGCAATTTTGGTTGCTGTTTCATATTGAAAACTCATGCAGGTCATTCCCACTATATGAGGTTGAAATCGTTTAATTAAAGTACGAATATACTTCTTAAGATTGTGCTGCACCATCAGGAGGTCTGCAATTACTACTTTTTCCACATATGCTGCGTCCAGATTCCCTGATAAAGATGAAAGCCCCAGCGAAGGAACACGCATCCCTTTATAAAATCCCACTGTGTAGTTGGGCATAGAGAGAAGCAAAATCCTCTTTTTCATATTGATCCAGTTCAGTTGAAAAATTATTTATATAACATTTTTTTGACAACTTTTTCATATTATTTTTTTTGGATTTTATCATGAAATCTAAACCAAAATTCGCAATTGATAAAATGCTTGGAAGAGTTGCAAAGTGGCTCCGCCTTCTGGGTTATGATACTTTTTATAGAAATAAAATACGACTGGTAACTCTTCTTAGCGTTGCTCAGAGCGAGGATCGTATTATTATCACAAAGAATCACTATTTTCTTAAACATCCATTTCCTGTACCGATCATTTTCCTGCGGGCAGATACTCTGAAGCAGCAGCTTCTCGCTATCAATGAAAAGTATCCTCTTCAAATGAAAAAGGCATTCTCCCGATGCCCCCTTTGTAATAATGCAACTACTCCTATAGAAAAGGAATATGTGAAGAGACTTGTGCCGGAGTATGTATTTTCTACACAGGAACACTTCTACCAATGCATACATTGCGGAAAAATATACTGGAATGGCACTCATCTTCAAAGAGCACTTGCATTCCTCGAAAAAATCGGGCTGTAAAAATGATATACAATAAAAGGAGCTTTATAAAATTTGACACTGCAAAGTGGGGTCATAAATTGTGTAACAAATCAAAATGTAATAAACGGAGTTCATATAAATGAAAAAAGATATTCATCCAAAGTATCAAAAATGTGTGGTGAAATGCGCCTGCGGAAATACCTTTGAGACCAGAGATACTATACCGGAAATCCACGTGGAAATCTGCTCGGAATGCCATCCTTTTTATACAGGTAAAAAGAAATTAGTGGATAGCGCAGGACGTATCGAAAAATTCAGAAAAAAATACAGCAAATTCCAGACAAAAAAAGAAGAAAAAGAGCAATAGCATATTTCAAAGGGGAGTTTTACCCACCTTGAACCCATCAAAATTAAAGACTCAATAGGATACTTTTACCAAAAATTTTAGCTTATGAAAAATAAACCGGAAATAGCTGTAGGCGGTCAGGCAGTTATTGAGGGCGTCATGATGCGCGGTCCTCAATACATTGCTACTGCTCTGCGTAAAAAGGACGGACATATCGTCCTGAAAAAACAAGAGTTCATATCCAAAACAAAGACAAATAAATTTTTAGGTTTACCCATTATTCGTGGGTTTGTCTCACTCATCGAAATGCTCTCTATCGGCATCAAAACGCTTAACTTTTCTGCTGAAGAAGCAATCAAAGATGAGGAAGAGGACAAGCCAAATAAGAAGAAAAAGAATGCCTTCCTTGATAAACTCTATACAGCATTCTCCTACATTTTTGCCTTCGGACTCGCCTTTCTCCTTTTCGTGTTCCTTCCCTACCGCATTGCCTACTGGATAAATATTGAGAAAACAAGCATCCTCTTCAATCTGATCGCCGGATGCATCAGAATAGTTTTCTTTGTAGTGTATATTTATCTCATCAGTTTCCTCAAGGATGTTCGTCGATTATTCCAATATCACGGTGCAGAACATAAATCTGTATTTGCTTATGAGGGGAATCCAGATTTCACTCTTGAGGATACAAAAAAGTATAGAACCTTCCATCCCCGCTGCGGAACAAGCTTTATGCTGATCGTACTGGTCATAGCAATACTTGTATTCTCGATTTTTGACACGATCCTTGCACTTATTCTTGGTCATGCAATACCTCTTGGCATCAGAATACTTCTGCATTTTTTACTCCTACCCTTTGTTTCGGGAATTTCATATGAAATCCTGAGATATTCAGGCAAAAATATCAATCACTGGCTGGTTAGAACATTTTCTGCTCCAGGTCTGGCTTTGCAGAGAATTACTACTCAGGAACCGGACAATCAGCAGCTTGAGGTCGCGATCTGTGCATTGCACGCAGCACTTAATTTACCAATAACAGACCCAAATGTTGAAATTTTGAACGATGACGAATCTTCTGAATAAAGTAACCGAGCTCCAGCAGGAATATTCCAAACTGGAAAAACAACTATCCGATCCTGAAATCATTACCCATCTTGATCGATATAAGAAAATTTCTGCTCGCTACAAAGAGATTTCCGAAATATTACGGTGTGCAGAAGAGCTTCAAAAAAACATCGAAACTCTGGAAGAGAACAAAGAATCACTGAAGCATGAAGATGAAGAGGAGCTTGTTCTTCTCATAGAAGAAGAGAATGCAAATCTGGAAAGTAATGTTCAAAATTTTTCACACAGACTGAAAACTCTTCTTATCCCAAAAGATGAAAATGATGTGAAAAATGCTATCATGGAAATCCGGGCAGGTACTGGCGGAGAGGAAGCAGCTCTTTTTGCCGCCGACCTATACAGGATGTACACTCATTTTATCGAGAACAAAGGATGGAAGATCGACATCATGAATTCCAATCCCACAGGCATGGGTGGATTGAAAGAAATTTCCTTTGAAGTTCAAGGCAAGAATGCTTACGGCACTTTAAAATTTGAAAGCGGAGTGCATCGAGTCCAGCGTGTACCTGAAACAGAATCCTCTGGAAGAATACACACATCTGCTGCTTCTGTGGTTGTATTGCCAGAGGCGGAAGAAATCGATTTTGATATTGATGAAAATGATTTGAAGATCGATGTGTACCGCTCATCCGGTCCCGGTGGGCAAAGTGTAAATACGACAGATTCAGCAGTAAGGATCACCCATGTTCCCACCGGTACAGTTGTAACCTGCCAGGATGAGAAATCACAACTGAAAAATAAGAACAAAGCGATGAAAGTACTCCGTTCTCGGTTGCTTGACCTCGAGATACAAAAACAGCAGCAGTCAATAGCCAGGCAGCGCAGATCAATGGTCGGAACAGGTGACAGAAGTGCTAAAATTCGCACCTATAATTACCCTCAATCACGCATTACTGATCATAGGATCAACTACACTTCACATAATTTAGAATCATTTATGGATGGAAATATTGACGAACTCATCGACGATCTGCATATTGCCATGCAGGAAGAGATGTTATGCAATGAATAACATCATTCTTGAATAGAACATAAATGATAAGCATTATTATTATTGCAATATTTTTTGTTGGATCTGCCTTTTTTTCCGGCAGTGAAATCGGTCTTGTATCACTAGACAAGCATCGGTTGAAACACGAATCTGCAAAGAACAAAAGCAAAAAACGGCTCTACGATTTCATAACAAACCCTGATAATGTACTGGGAACTACCCTTATTGGTAATAATATATCTTTGATCATTGTTTCATCTGTCTTCACTGCCTTCATGATCAAATTGGATGTTATATCTGAAACCCTTGCAGCATTGCTTCTTGCCGGTGTACTTCTGATATTCGCTGAGATCATTCCCAAAATACTGATCAGAAATACCTGCAATACTACAATCCCAAGTTTTTTCTTTCTGATACGATTCTTCTCATTCTTATTTCATCCGATGATCTGGGTGCTGAGCAAGATCAATAATTCATTTTTTAGACTATTTAAGATCGATAAGAAAAGCAGTACTCACCTTTTTACAAAGGATGATCTTTCCTATCTTCTTGGGGAAGCTGAGAAGGATGGTCAGGTCAAAAAAGATGAATATGAACTTATTGAAGAAGTGCTGGACTTCCGCGATCTTACAGTGAAAAATATTATGATCCCCCGAACCAACATTGTCGGAGTCAAAGCAGATACACCTATCCGGGAAGTTATCAATTTAATGAAGGAAGTTGGATTTACCCGTTTCCCGGTTTATTCAGTGGATATCGATCATATCGACGGCATGCTTATCATTCATGACCTGCTTGAACTTGAAGACCTTTCTTTACCTGCAAAGAATTTTATCAGGGATGCTTACTTTGTGCCTGAGATCATGAAAGCAACTACACTACTCAAAAAGATGCAACAGAATAAAACCCCTATCGCAGTTGTGGTGGATGAATACGGCGGCACTGCCGGCATTATTTCTGTGGAAGACCTCCTCGAAGAGCTTGTTGGTGAGATCGAGGACGAATATGACGCCCAGGAAAATGACATCAACAAGGTGAATGAAACAACCTTTATCGTTGACGGTGAGGTTGAGATCGAGCGCTTAATTGAAGATTATAATATCGATCTTTATGAAGGTGATTATGAGACCCTTGCAGGTATGCTTATTGAAAAGTTTGAGCGAATTCCACGCTACAATGAAACATTAATAATTAAGAATTATGAGTTTACGATAAAGCAAGTTACTGCAAAAAAGATTGAGAAAGTAATGATAAAAATCCTTCCTCTACAGGAAGAATCCGACTAACTTTCTTCTCCTCCTGAACAATCTTCAGAAACTTCTTTCTTCTTTTTGAAATTCAAACCATACTTCTTTTTTAACTTATCGAAAAGTTCATTCAGTCGCTTGTTATCGATCAATCCCAACCCTGCTAAGATCAAGAGGATTCCCTGCAAAAAGGGAGTAAATAATCCTATGATACCGAGACCAAGAAGTGTATAGCCGGCAATCTTCTTAAACGGGGTTTTGGCTTTCACACTCAAACCGCTGTAACCTTTTTCACTTCAGGAATTTTATCTTTGAGCTGCTTTTCAATGCTGTACTTTAGCGTCATCTGCGAAAAAGGACATCCCCTGCACGAACCTTGAAGTTCGACCTTGACCTCTCCATCCTCAGAAACATCTATTAATTTTACATCGCCGCCATCGCCTTTCAGCGCGGGACGAATTTTCTCTAATTCCTTTGATACCTTTTCTTTCAATTCCATATTATCCTCAGCAATTTTTTTATATATAACCTACACGTTTTTTCAAAATGTCCACTCTAAATTTTTCTCGGATCGGTGATCACACCTTTGAGGGCAGACACAGCAACTGTTTCAGGAGATGCAAGATAGATCTCCGCGGTCTTATTGCCCATTCTGCCTTTGAAGTTGCGGTTCGCAGTTGAGATGGTTACTTCATTATCTGCCATCACACCTTGATGAGCGCCAAGACACGGACCGCATCCGGAAGGAAGTATCACTGCACCTGCTCTGTTAAGAATGCTCAAAGTGCCGTCATCGGTTGCTTGCTGATACACTTCTCGCGATGCCGGTAGCACTATCAAGCGGGTGGATGGATGTACTGTTCTTCCATTAAGTATCGCCGCAGCAGCATGAAGGTCTTCCAACCTGCCGTTCGTGCACGTGCCGATAAAACATTGGTCAACCTTAATCCCTTCTGCTTCAGCAATATCCTTCACATTATCGACCGTATGTGGGAAAGCAACCTGCGGAGTGATATCATTCAAATTATAGGAATACTCCTTTTCATACACTGCGTCATCATCTGCCCACACTGCATGATACTCTTCAACATTATGCTGTTTCAGCCATTTCTCTGTGAACTCATCAACAGGGAATACGCCATTCTTTGCACCCATTTCCACAGCCATATTTGCAATGGTCATCCTATCTGAAATATCTAGATTTTTGATGCCTGAGCCATGATATTCAACTGATTTATAATTTGCTCCATCAGCGCCGAGATCGCCGATTATTTTCAGTATCAGATCCTTTGCCGAAACCCGCTGCGAAAAGCGTCCTTCGAGACTTATCTTATAGGATTGCGGGATCTTGAACCATGTTTCTCCCGTGATCCAGATACCTGCAGCTTCAGTTCTGTCAATACCTGTTGAAAAAGCACCAAATGCACCATAAGTGCAGGTATGGCTGTCACTCCCGACAATTACACTACCGGGTTTTGCAAGTCCGACTTCAGGGAGAACTTGATGGCAAATACCCCGTCCGATATCATAAAAATGCGTGATGTGCTGTTCTTTTACAAATTCCCGGATCTCTTTATGATTGTTCGCAGTTTTTGCACTTGCAGCGGGGATTACGTGGTCGAGCACGATCACTATGCGGTCGGGATATTTTACTTTAATGCCTTCTTTTACCTGACTAAGCTTTTTGATGATCGCTGCAGAATTGTCATGGGTTAATATATAATCCGGCTCTACAAAAACGATCTCGCCTTCGTGTACCGGTTTCCCTGTTTTCTGCTCAAAAATCTTCTGAATAAAGGTCTTACCCATTGATACTCCTACAAATAAATACTTTCTTTACCATCCGGCTACTCTGCGATTCGCCGTGACAAGCAAAAGGCACTAAAAGCACGAAAATGGTGTCTAAGAAAAATATTCTATAACGTTTCATTAAAATTTTTTCGCGTCTTTCGTGCCTGCCAAGGCGTATCCGCCAACTGGCGGAGAAGACTGGTATTTCGCCTGCAACGGCGTAGCGCAGTGAAGACGTGTGGTTCATAATATTATACTTCTTATGTCTTTTCCATTTCAGTTAGAACCTGAATAATATTTTCTCCTGCCTGCTGGCAAGTTTTTCCAAAACTTAAAAATCCATGATCTTTCATTATAAGAATTGTGTCATCTTTCCCAAGCACTTCACATACTGATTCCATCAACTCAAGCGTTCCATAAGGATACCATTTTTTTGTAGATTTCAATCCTAATCGTGAACATTGTGCAAGCAATTGTTTATTGTGACCATGAAAGATTACCTGAACATCATGCCGCTTTTGATAAATACTGTAATGCAGCATTGTTTCAGATGACGGCTCCTCAACACCTTTCACATCGATCTGTCTTGAGGGAATATTAACATCTATTATCTCAACAAAATTTTTATACGTGAGCGCTCCAAGATTTGAACCTGCGGCAGTAATGATGAACCAGTCTCCAATTCGAGTACTGAGATTCCCCGCAGAACTTATTTTATCAGGAATATTTGGATGCGGATACGTAGGAATACAGCCCAACTTTGAAAGCTTCTCTCCCCAGCCAATGAGCTCATCAAGGATAGGATAATTCTGAACCCTTTCATCTAAAAATCGAACTTTGAACTTTATTCCCTGATACTGTTCCATTATTTCAAAGTATGAATGTCTTCCGGTTTATAGATACCTTTTTCAGTTATGATGCCTGTGATATATCTTGCAGGTGTCACATCAAAAGTGGGATTAAGCACATCACTTTCAGGATTGGCGATGAGCACATTTCTGAGTTTTTTAACTTCATCAGAAGAGCGTTCTTCAATTGGAATGTTCACACCGCAAGTGCATGAGAAATCTATTGTTGAGCATGGGGCGACAACATAAAAAGGAGTATCATTTTCCCTTGCAAGCACTGCTTTTTCATAAGTTCCGATCTTGTTCGCCACATCGCCGTTACACGCGATCCTGTCAGCGCCGACAAACACAATATCGATTTTCCGCTGCAGCATATAAAAACCCGCAGCATTATCTACGATGATCGCATGAGGGATGCCTGCCTGGTGCAATTCCCACGCAGTTAGTCGAGCTCCCTGCAAACGAGGTCGTGTTTCATCCGCATAGACAAAAATATTCTTACCCTGTTCATGAGCCACATAGATTGGTGCAAGTGCACTTCCCAAACCCTGGATCGCAAGTTTTCCTGCATTGCAGTGTGTGAGGATTTGAGAACCATTTCGCAAAAGTGCTGCTCCGAGCTCTCCCATAATTCGAGAATTTTTCTCATCTTCATGCAGAATTTCATCAGCAATTTCAAAAGCTTTTTTCTCTGGATTTTCCGCATAGCGCGCTTCTTCATAAACTCTATTTGTAGCATAAAAGAGATTCTTGGCTGTTGGTCGTGATGATTCGATATATAACTTTGCTTTTCCCAATTCCTTTTCAGTTGAATATTCTGCAAATGCCTGTGCTATTGCATAACCTGCAGCAACACCGATAGTTCCTGCTCCGCGAAGAAGCATATCCCTGATCGCATCGGCTGTCTCTAAGTACGTATAAAGTTCGACAATTTCGAAGTGAAAGGGCAATTTTGTCTGGTCAATAATAAAGACCGTGTGTCCTTCTCGCCAGATCGCAGCCCAATCCTGATTTAGCTTATTTTTTTTCATTGCATACCCACGCAAATAAAGCGAAAAAACTTGTCAAAGATTGTGCATGAAAAATATATGAGATCAGGAGAAAACATGAATGTATATGAAGCAATACTGAGCAGAAAAAGCATACGAAGTTATGATACTAAAGAGATCGAGAATGAGAAACTCGGCAAGATACTCGAAGCTGGACGGCTTGCACCTTCGTGGCAGAATAAGCAGTGCTGGCAATATGTTGTCGTCAAAGATAAAGACACAATCGGCAAGCTCGCATTAAGATCCGGTTTGATCAGCAAATCCAATTTTTTCATCAAGGATGCGCCTGTGGTGATCGTTGCCTGCGCCAATCCCAATAACAGCGGACATCTTAACGGGCAGGATTACTATCTTGTCGATGTTGCGATCTCATTTCAACAGATGATGCTCGAAGCGTGGGAAATGGGCATTGGTTCCTGCTGGCTCGGGGCTTTTAATGAGAAGAAAGTGCAAGAGATACTATGTATTCCATCCAAAATAAAAGTGATTGCGCTCAGTCCGTTTGGCTACCCGAAAGATAAACAAAGTTTGTATGCCAAGGCCATAAAAACCTTTGCAGGAAGCAAAAAGAGGAAGGATTTGGAGAAGATCGTGCATTGGGAAAAATGGTAATATCGTGGAGCGAAGAGCGAAGAGAGAGCAGAGAAGAGAGAATCCGGTTTGGTTGCAATTCAGTCTTCGCTACGCTACGCCGCGACAGGTATGAGCCACGAAAACACACAAAAGCACACGAAAAAAATATTACCTATTAATATTAAAAGTAATAAAAATAACTTTTGTGTAATTTTGTGTGATTTTGTGGCTCATCAGGCTTAACTCCGTTTCAGGTTTCACTTCGCTACGCCCCGACAGGGCGTCGCGACAGGTAAGCTCAGGGTGACAATGTTTTTTGTTGTTCTCAAACATCAGTCGGCCATGAGGGGAACGACTCGGTATGCTAATTGCTTTTTTATTACTCTAACCCGAGTTGGGGTTCGGTATAAAAAACTTTGATGACATACCACATCGAATATCATCTTTTATGGATTTTATCCCGAATTTTTCTCCGATTTGCGTCTCATACATGCACAGAAACCGTGATAAATCACACAGATGCCCCCGAAGATGGAGATCAATCCCCAAAACAGAGGTCGAACAAAAACATACAGAATCGCCGCACCGGTATAGGGTAGCAGATAGACACCCCACGTCACAAGCACACATCCTATCACAATAAGCATATGCCCCAGAATAATAGTCACTTTCCTTCCCTGATAAAATCCGGTGAATATGAGCGAGATTCCAACGATCAGTGGAAAAAGCCCAGCCCATTTTCCGATTAAGATCAACATAGCTAATGCCATAAGAAGAAGGAGAACACCAACGGCGAAACCTATTGGTTGTTTAATTTTCATCGTAACTCCTTATTTATTGTATTCCAAGTAACTTGAAAATTCCAAATAATTTCAGGCAGGCAACTATCACCGCAATTGTTATCACTACCTTAACAAAACCTGCACCTTTTTTTACTGCGGTTCGGACACCGATAAATGCTCCGAGTATATTTCCGGCAGCAAGCAGCAAACCATAATGCCACATGATCTTATCCGAGACAGCAAATACGATCACTACAAAAAATGTATAACACATCACAATGAAAACTTTCACTGCGTTTGCACGTATGAGATTAAAATCCTCAACAAGATTAAGTGTGGCAAGAAATATAAATCCTATTCCTGTCTGGATGAATCCACCATACAGCCCAACACAGAAAAATATGAGCACTTCAAGCCACTTCGGGATACTTTTTCTCTCCGCCGATGCCTTTCTCTTTGGCTTGAAGATAAGCACCAAAATAAGTATAAGTGCTACTCCGAGCACTTTATCAAAGACCTGTGAACTGATATCTACAGCGAATAAAGAGCCAACTATTGCTCCAATAATCGCTGCGATAGTTATATGAATGACCGGCTTGACTTCGAGCTCTTTATACTTCTTGAACCTCGCTGTTGCGACGATATTCTGAAGAAGAATTGCGACACGATTCGTCGCATTTGCAATTGGTGAAGGCAATCCCAATAATATGAGAACAGGGAGCGTCAATGTTGAGCCACCACCTGCAAGCGTGTTCATAAAACCGGCTGCCACACCGGCAAGAAAAAGTATTATATAAAGTAGCATAATTTTTTTACTCTACTATTTACCACAGAGATCACAGAGGACACACGGCTACTCCGCCAGCTGGCGGATACGCCGTGGCAGGCAGAGATTTAACAATAACTATTTTTAGATGTTTTTCTAACACAATAGTATTTTTTCATAGTCTTCTTACTATGGTCAAGAATTTCTTACTGTTTACAATTCCGCAGGTGCATAGAGATATCTAATGGACGCCTTTTATAAAATATTTGACAAACAAATTGTCTATTGTTCTATCGCATAAAATTATTCTTTATGATTTTGGATATCATAATTGATGCTTCAGCTTTAACCGTATACATTCTCGATGAACCTGAACCCAACGGGATTATTGAAATTACTACAGGAAATACTCTCATTTGACCTGGCTGCTGCTCTGCTATGTTCAAACCGAATTGGTTTGATTTACAAAAAATTCGTAAGAAAGGATGTTACCATAAAATTAAAAATAACCTCTATTACACTGATCCTTACGTTTATAATAGCTTCAATGAGCGGATGTGCTTCCACACAGAGTACGATCCTACAAAAGGAAAACCTTCGTGATGAAGCCCTGCGAGACGAGGAAACCCCAAAAGACAAGCAAATCAAGACGATTGGCATCATAGGGGGAGTAAGTTGGGTATCTTCCATTGAATATTATCGTCTTATGAACGAAATGGTGCGTGACGAGTTGGGGGGATTGCACTCCGCTGAAATATTGATGTTTTCCATTGAATTCGGTGAATTCTCCAAACAGGAGCGTATGGCAGATCAAGGTGACTGGAAACCTCTGATCGAGACATTGCTCGATGCAGCTCAACGGCTGAAACAAGGAGGTGCGGATTTCATCGTTATCGCATCCAATACCTTAAATTCTCAAGCAGAGATTATCGAAGAAACCGTCGGCATTCCCGTTATTCATATTGCCGATGCCACAGGTGAAAAAGTAAAAGAAAAGGGAGTGCACACTGTTGCATTGCTAGGCACAAAATACACAATGGAGCAGCCCTTTTATCGGGAGCATTTGGAAAATTACGGACTCAAGGTCGTTACCCCAAACGAAAGCGAACGGGAGTATATTAACACGGTGATCTTCGACGAGTTGTGTGCCGGTATGATAAAAGATGAGTCCAGGATAGAATTCATGCGAATTATAGAACGCCTTGCAGAGGAAGAAGGCGCTGAAGGTGCGATCCTCGGCTGTACGGAGATTCCGCTGCTCGTCAAACAAACGGATGTGGACATACCAATCTTCGATACGACTGCCATTCATTCAGAAGCTGCAGTTAGATTTTCCATTGGCGGAAAGTGATACCTTGCTTACTGCTTGCGTTTTCGCAGGTGCATAAAGATATGTGATGTACGCTTTTTATAAATTAATTGACAATATTTTTATGAAATAATAACTACCAACTTAGTGAGTTTAAGTAAATTAAAAACTACGTCGGGGTGTATGTTATGAAGAATGGATATAAGGATGTTATCACGCCAGTTGGCGTGTTAATCCCTAGTTAGGCGACTATAAAAAATATAAATGAAACAGTCTATATTCAACTGCTCATAAGAAGGAGAAAAAAATGTCATATGATAATTATCTCAGAGGCTTAGTATGGCGAAAATGGGATTTGCATGTACATACTCCTGCTTCTTTTCACTGGAATGGAGGTAAGAAGTTTTCTTCAATGTCTAAAGTTGAAAAGGATGATTCATTAAAAGTAATGTATGATACAATAGAACAAAGTGATATAGCTGTTTTTTGTATTATGGATTATTGGACTTTTGATGGGTATTTTGAATTGATGAAATATGTTCATAGTAATTCTCTAAAACTTTCAAAGACTGTTTTACCTGGCATGGAATTAATAATTGAAGCTCCTGTGGACTATCGCTTAAATATACATGTGATTCTATCAAACGAATTATCGAATCAACAATTAGTCGATTTTAAATCAAAAATAACTATAAGGAGCATTGAACGACAAATTTCAGATGAAGCTTTAATGGATTTTGCAAAAAGTTTGGATGATAGTAAATCTAAAATCCATGGTTTTAATAAAATTAAAGATTTAACCAATGATCAACTATTAGAACTGGGTTCTTGTACTGCAGAAATAACAAAATCGTCTTTGCACGATGCAATTAATTCTGTACCAAAAGGATCTTGTTATATAATTATGCCTTACGATACTTCAGATGGTTTAAAAAAACTAGATTGGGAAACTCAACCTCATGCTGACAATTATTTCATGCAAAGTTCACATATTTTTGAATCACGTGATGAAGAAACTATAGATTTGTTCCTAGGTAAAACAACAGATAAAAATAGAAATTTTATTCAAAATTTTTTGAAGACAATAGGATCTACAAAAAAACCAGTAATTTGTGGCAGTGATACACATAAATTTTCTGATTATGGTAATTTCCCGAGCAATAAAATTACATGGATTAAAGCAAATCCAACATTTGAAGGATTAAAACAAATTATATATGAACCAGAAGAAAGAGTCCAAATTCAAAGTCATTCACCTAAAAATATAACACATTATCTTATAATTGATAAAGTTAGATTTCTAGATAAAACTTCAAAAAATCTTTTCCCAAATTTTTGGATTCATTTAAATCCTAATTTAAATGTTATCATTGGTGGTAAATCATCGGGTAAATCAATTTTACTTCGTCATATAGCCAAAGCAATTGCCCCAGAATCAGTAGAAGGTCGCTTAAAGGAGATTGAGCTTGATGACTATGATTTTGGAGAACCAGATATATTTGATTTTGAAGTATGTTGGCATGATGGTTTTTCAAATAAAATTTCTGAAAATATAGATAGAAAAACAAGAGAAATCACATACCTACCACAAATGTATATAAATTTCCTAGCCGAAAGAAAAGGTGAAAAAAATCTAAAAAACCTTATCAATTCTATTCTAAAACAAAATGATAATTTTAAATCATTTATTGATGTTGTTGATGAAGAAATAAATGAGCTTGAAGAACAAATAAATATTTCTATTACTGAGCTACTTTCTTTACGCCAAAGAGTATCCGATTTATACCAATCCAGAAAAGAAATTGGTGACGAACGAGCTATTAAAATAGAACTAAAACGATTGGAAGAGCATATTGATAAACTTAGAAAAGAATCTGGATTCAGTGAAAAAGAAAATATTGAATATGAAAAACTAATATTTCAATTCAACTATCACGAAAAGAAAAAAACAGATTATTCTCATTTATATCAAACATTTGATGATTTTAAACAAGAATTAGATGTAACCAATTCTTCATGTATTCAACAAATTGATTCAAAATTAGATGGATTTTCATACAACAATTTAGCACATAGACATCTTAGCTATATAATTAGTTTTTTACATGAAGAAATAAGTCGTGTTTTTGATAATGCAAATCAAAAATGGCAAGAAAAAAGGAATAAAATTGAAGACAAAATTAAAAGACATCAAGAAACAATATCTTCGCTCGACAAAGAACTTGAACCGTTTAAACAAAAAATAAAAAATAGAGGACTACTAAAACGACTAGATGAACAACTCATATTGCAAAAAAGCAAGCTCCATAAAATTAAATTGTTAAATGAAGACATTAAAAATGTTACATCTAAAGGGAAGAAAACACGAGATAATTTATTTGATAGTTATACAAAATTATTGAATTGTTATAAAAGAATAGATTCTGAACTTAAAAAAACTGAATATAGTAAGATCGACGATGAAATATTGTTAAAATCTCAAGTGTCTTTTAATATATCTCAATTTTCAAATTCATTTAGTAATCTTTTTGATCGACGAGGTAATTTTTCAACTATCTTTGGTGACTTTTTTGATTCAAAGAACGATTATATTTTCGATTCCCAAAATCATATTCAAAATATACTAACAATTTTTGATAAATTATCCAACTTAGAAAAATCGGGATTGAAGTTTAAAACAAATGTAACGCCAAATGAAGCTTTCTTGAAATTATTTGACAATTGTTTTGACTTGAAATATACAATTGAGTTCAAAGGTGATGATATATTGAAAATGTCTCCTGGTAAAAAGGGTTTAGTATTGTTACAATTGATTTTACATATTAGTAATGCAAGTCATCCAATCCTTATTGATCAGCCTGAAGATAACTTAGATAATCGGACAATATTTAACGAGTTAAAAAGATTTATTAAAAAAAGAAAAACACTGCGACAAGTAATATTAGTAACCCATAATGCAAACTTAGTTGTTGCAACAGACACTGAAAATGTTATTGTATGTAATCAATCAGGTGAGCAAATCGGTAATGATAATAAGCAATTTAAATTTGAATATGTTAATGGGGCATTAGAATATACTTTTACTGACGATTCACAAGAAGGAATATTATATAAATTTGGAATTCGAGAACATGTTTGTGAGATATTAGAAGGTGGAAAAGAGGCATTTCTCCAAAGAGAACTTAAATATGGATTTACTAATAGATGAACGTCGCCTAACAAAGCATGAATCCGACGATAGATAATTCGTGCATGAAGGCAAAAGAACAAATTAAAGCAACGTCCATAATGGCGCGGGTTATGCAATTCCGTTATACATCCTATGACACACAATTATCTGTAAACTCATTTATATATAACTTCCATTTCAAATCTTCTCATATTTCTCTGTGTTCTCTGTGCTCTCTGTGGTGATATTTTTTCTGAATTCACTGTTTTCATATCCTTGTAATATAGAAGTTAGTTCATCGCGCGCACATACAGATTGGGCATGATCCTGCACCCGGTAACACTGGCGATCACATTTGACGTACCTGCGCGAGTATAAAGCCCGTGAAAATGCCCGTTATAGACGAACAGTCCAGTAATATATTTATAATCTTTCAGGACTGGTTTTTCATTTTTGAAAGTAATACAGGGAAGTGTCGGAGGTTCGATAAACTGCTGAACGAGATAGGAATCCTTTTCTTGTATCGAGTCGATCGTCCGTTCCCATTCTTCCTGATTATGATCCACACCGACAAATACACCTTTTGCCGCATACCTGTCCATGGGTTTGAGAATATATTCTTCCTTTGAAGTACGTGCTCTATTCTCGGCATCGGGATCGGATAACTCTTTTGTGAAAGGAATATGCCTTTCGACGAACTTCTGCTCTTCAGAATTGAGAAAAGTTGTCTTCGTTGTATCACGCAGAATTGAAAAAATCCTTTTATTATGGATTATATGAGACCGGAATGGACCAACCATGCAGACATTTCCATCTTTATATGCTGCAAGTAAATCTTTCACTTCATCAGCACGCTCGCAAATCTCAAAAGTCAGTGAGCGCCGATAAATGAGATCGATAGGAATATCTATGTAATACAACTTATTCTGCTTATACTTCAGGTCACGGGGATCGCAAATAACAGTTCTATACCCTCTTTGCATAAGCATCTGCTGGAAAACCTTGAACTCCTCGATCGTTGCGACACCATCCCAATCCATGATCGCAATGTTCGGGTTTGTATGGGGAGTGTTTTTAAATTCGGCATAACAGGAGAGCAGTTCTTCGATCCATGGGAGGAAAAGCTCAAAATAGCTGATACGGTATTTTTTCTGGAGCACTTTCAGTATCTGTGAGGACAACACTGCTTTCTCAACAGGATTGGATTCGTTCATACCGGAGGTGCCGTCTGTGTTCAGCTCACAAAATTTAAAATCGTCATCATAGGAATAGAAAATATCAAAACGTGCCATGGGAAAGGGCATTGCGTAGCCGGGATCAATAAGAATAAGCTCCTCTATTAAAGAGGGAAAATCAAAGTACGAACGGAATACTGGATTTCTTACATATTCATCTATCACTTTTTTGAGAATGTAGGAAAAGGTTGTGACGAGATGCTCGAACCTGTTTATATCAGCCTGATCAAAAAACATCGGCTGGTAATGAAAATCAATCGGCTTGCCTTTATACAGCGCGGTGGAATTGGCAACTGCATTCTCCACAAGCGTGAAATCCTCATAATATTTTTTTGGATGTTCTAAAATTTCTTTGGAACATTCTTTGTAAATCGGTAAGATTGAATTCATTGTTATACTACATTATTCTTAAATTTTCTCAGTGCTCTCTGTGTTCTCTGTGGTATATGATTTTTATTGTAGTGATCATAAAAATTGATTATTAATGATACAATCTCTCAGCGCTTCTTTGAGCGGTATGTCTGCTTTTAGTTTTTCATCTATCAGAGTCACGGGATTTTTCCTGATCTCAACCAATTTATATAGAGGTTCAAGATATTTTTGCTCTTCTTTTACCAATCCTTCTTTTGCAAGATTCACAAATTTCAGAATTACCTGCATGATGTGTTTATCACACGCTTTTGCTTTCAATCCTTTTTTTATAATGTCTTGTTGCAGTGCAAGTATTTTTTTAAATTCAAAACATCCGGTGACTGTTTCGTGGATCGTTTTGATATTTTTACAATCATACAGCAAACCTTTGAGTAATGCAAGGTAGGCAAAGTTGAGCGGATATGGTATCGAGTCGGCAGTACGGATCTCTATAAATTGTTTTGTGCGCACATCCGGAAAAAACATCGTCAGCACCTGTTCCAGTTCTTTATCCGTGCACTCTTCAGGATCAAAGATCGCTTTGAACGGCTGGTCTTCGGTAGAGCATAACTGCCCCTCCCGCGTAATTATGATCGGCGGTCTATCAAGAATATACCTGGCATATGTCGCATAACAGAAATCATCATCAAATGCATGGGGAATTATTCCGCACCTGTCATCATCACAGTGCAGCCAGATATTTGTACGCAGTGCATACTTTTTATACCGTTCCCCCTCAAAGATCGGGCTATTGTCCGTCAGGATTGCCAGTAATGGCGAGAGGTAGCATGCAACCTGGAATTTTTTTGCATAATCTTCTTCGTTCAGATAATCCAGTGCAAGCTGGGTTGATGCGGTACCCTTCATCATATTGAGCGCATACTTTCCCTTTTGGCTGAGATAATCCGACATAAATACATAACGCTGCTTGGGAATGAAAGGAATATCCTCTATCTTTGAATGAGGTTGATAACCAAGCGCAATCAGAAGCTGCTGATTATCCTCAAGCCAGGGCATGAGGTCAAATACAAAATTTCTGTAAATTCTCTCAATTTCAGAAAGGTTGGATGTATACTGTGTGCTGAGTTCTATTTGCGCACCCGGTTCAAGGGTGACAGTCGAACCTTCTTTTTCTAACCCGATGAGATTATCGCCCTCAAAGTTACCACGCCATCCTTTTTGGAGAAGATATTCGAGCAGGTCTTTGATGCCATCCTTGCTATTCTCATCATAACGAACTGCTGAAAGGTCGTTTTCTCGCACGACAAAATGTTCGAACTCACCCCCGATTTTCAGGTTATCATGCGTCTTTCCCTGCCTATGAAAATATTCAACTATCCGGTCGATTTGTTTATTATAATTCATTCTATACCCAGCATACGAATAATAAAAGCATAACGCTCTGCGATGTCCTCATATTGTATGTATCTTCCGGAGCCACCATAATGTCCAGCCATATTCGTTTTTAGTATGAGCACATTATCATCTGTTTTCATATCACGCACTTATGCCATCCATCGAAGGGGTTGCCATTAGCGTACCCGGCTGTCATGATATCCTGCTGTGAGCATCATATTGGGATATGCCTGCCCTCTGATGTTCCGATAGGTATCCCACGAAAGCAGGTAATTGAAGTATTCTCTTTTATAGGGTTTTCCCTGCTCTCTTCTGGAGTAGTAATAGTAATCTCCCCAGCGAGTCGGTGCATTGACATCCTCTTCTCCGATCCTGCTTATGATTTCATGAAAAATTGTATCTTTGAGCGTTGCCATTTCAGAAAATATCGCGTCTGCATAGGCGTTTTCTGCTTCGATATATTCTATTACAGTAGAATCGCTACGTGTGTCATCTATCATCCATGCATAATTATCTTTCAGTTCAATATTGTGTAGTGTTGCAGATGTTGGGATTTTTTTTGCAACTGGTGGTGCAATTTGGGAAGATACTGAATACTCATTCTGAATTTTTTGTGACGCACAATACCCAAAAAGAAGAACTGCAAAAATAATAAAAATTACTCTTTTCATCTAAAATTCAATGCCAAGAATATCGAACACGAACGCATATTTCAATGCTACTTCTCGATAATAACTGAATCTGCCGGAAGCACCACCATGTCCCGAAAGTTGTATTTTGAGAAGTGCAGGATTAGTATCCAATTTCTTATCACGAAGTTTTGCGATCCATTTTGCCGGCTCCCAGTAATTGACCCTGGGATCATAAAATCCACCTAACGCAAGGATATGGGGATAATGCTGTGCCTTCACATTTTGATAGGGACAATATGATAACATATAATCAAAATCTCCCTTATCCAGCGGATTTCCAAATTCGTCATAATGCCATTCAACTGCGGACAAAGTCGTATCAAGCGAAGAGAAGATCAAGTCCACAAAAGGAACATCAGCAATAGCGATCTCGCATAGTTCAGGACGCATATTCAAAACCGCTCCTATAAGCAATCCACCGGCGCTTGCTCCTTCGATCACGAGTTTCTCAGCGCTTGTATAATGTTCTCGAATAAGATATTCCTCGCAGGCAATGAAATCGGTAAATGTATTCTTCTTATTGAGCAATTTCCCCAGTTCATACCACTGCTTTCCATTCTCACCTCCGCCACGGACATGAGCAATCGCATATACAAAACCTCTATTTAGTAGAGACAATCGAGTAGTAGAAAAATACGGATCCATGCAGTCTCCATAAGAACCATACGCATATAAAAGCAATGGATTTTCCCCATCTTTTGAGAATAATTCTTTTTTATACACTAATGAGATCGGAACTGATGTTCCATCCGGAGCTTGTGCAAAGATCCTTTCATATTTATATTTGGATGCATCATATCCACCTGGAATTTCCTGATGTTTTTTCACTTCCCTTTCTCTGGTCTCCATATTATAGTCATAGACAGAATAAGGTGTAACCATAGACTCGTATGTAAATCTAAAAATCCGGGTATCAAAATTAGGATTTCTCCTTGAATAGACTGAATAGATTGGTTCAGGGAAATCTATATAATGCTCCTCTTTTGTATTTAGATCCAATATTCTGATTTTTCGTAACGCATTCTCCTGCTCATACATAACCATATAATCTTTAAATATATCAATATCAATTGCAACAGAGTCCCTGTGAGAAATAAATTCCGTCCAATTTTCTTTCCCTGGGTTTTGTATTGGTGTTACCATGACCTTATAATTTTTTGCATCATCATTTGATACAATATAAAATTCATCCATGTGAGGACAGATATAATATCTATGACCTTGCTCACGTGGTTGAACGATCTTAAATTCTCCAAAGGGGTCATCAGCTTTTAAATATCGAATTTCATAAGTAGTTTCACTACCGGTTGTTAATATTAAATATTCTCTACTTCTAGATTTATATATCCACACATAAAAAGCTCCGTCATTTTCTTGATAGATCAACTTATCGTTTTTTTTATCAGTTCCCAGAACATGACGATATAATTTATCACTTCTTCCAGAATCATTTTCTGTTATATAAAATAAAGTCTGATTGTCATTTGCCCATACAACATCATCGACTGGATAGGCAGTATCAGACAAAAAAGTATTTTCTTGAATATTCTTCACTGCAAGTGTATAACGTTCTGCCCCTGTTGTATCAAAGGTAAAAGCAATGTACTGATGATCGGGACTTACTTGCAAATTCGACACATCGTAGAACTCATATCCAGAAGCAAGTTCATTGATATCCAGCACGATTTCCTCGTCTGAGTTCACACTGCATTTTTTTCTACAATAGAGCGAGTATTCTTCCCCTTCAATATCTTTCCAGTAATAGTAAAAGCTATCAATCCGAACCGGCACGGTCATATCGGTTTTCTGAATTCTGCCAACGATTTCCTGGAATAGCTGTTCCTGAAGTTCTGTGGTATGGAATAAAACACTATCTGTATAGGCATTTTCCTTTTCAATGTGTGCGATCACTTCAGGATCAGTGCGGGATTTGTCTTTCATCCAATGATAGTTATCGACCAAAATTGTATCATGGATCGAAGTTTTATAAGGTACTTTCTTAGCGTATGGTGGTTCCGGCTCTTTTATCTCTCCTCGTTTCTGAATACTCTGAGTGGAAACGCAAGCGATAATTGAGAGAGCTATCCCAGCAAGGAATAATTTTTTCATGTACGTAGTTCCAAGTATTTTTTAACTAAAAGTAGTATATTTATGGGTGCCATTCATAGGCGCCGAGATCGACCTCGGTATCGTTATTATGAGTGCGAGGTTCTCCATCAAGGTCTTTTTCCCAGGACACAACATCAGGATTCCCAATAGCCAGACAGTGACTTCCAGATTTGAGATGATAATCATTACTACCGATGAATTGAGGATCATCATAGATATTATGAAGACTGTCCGGATTTACATCAGGATATTCAATCGGAGAACAGGTGTATGATGCGACGAGACTACTATCGCTCAGCACTTCAAGATCAATAATATCGTTATTCCAGACTATGCAGTTTATCATCTGTGAGAGGAGATCGCTTTTCACACGCACGCCCCAATTTGTATTAGATACAATAGTATTATTGACCATAAGAGATTTTGCATTATGGATATACACACCTCGTTTATTATCTGCGATCAGATTATTGAAAAGTGATGGATTCGAATCATCAATTGCATAGACACCATCCAATTCACTATTCTCAATAAAATTCAGCAAAAGTACCGGATCGGATTCCCCATCAATAATAAAGCCGGCATAGTTATTATAGAACCATGAATTCTCTATTCGTGGGTCTGCATGGGAACAGTACACCCCGCACCAATGGCAATCATAAACATAGCAGTATTGAATTGTGGGTTCTGCGTTCTCACAATAAAACGCAGCATTGTAGTATTCAGCATCAGAACCCATATTTCTGATCGTAATGCCGTAAATAAGGTCTGCATTGCTTTGGAAGGAATTACAGAAATAGAATCCAGCGCCTTTTCCGTTTCCTTCAATGATCGCATAATCCGGCTGATGTCCACGCAGATCTGTCATTATGGTAAGATGTTTTTCTTCGCCCTCCCACATCAAATTTGTGTTATTAGTTCCCGCATAGATGCCTTGCGTAAGACGAAGCGTATCTCCATCTACTGCTGCATCGATAGCATCCTGGATCGTGTCATAGACATTGGCACCAATAAGCACTCCTGAGTTGTTTGAGTGGATGTTCGTTGTTGTTTTTTCACATGAGATCATGCCCACAGATAGAGCACAGATCCCAATGAATAATAAAATCTTTTTCATGATACCTCATGTTATATCATATTATTATGTACTTTTTTTACCACAGAGAACGCCAGTCTTCTTCCGACAAATCGGAATACGCCTTGGCAGGCAGAGAGCACAGAGAATAATAATTTAAATCTATAAATTTCATCTTTCAATTTCCCTACTTCAAGAAATATTTATCCATTAATCCAATGATTCATTTTTTCTAGATTAGAATACTCATTAATATATCAACAAACCTCTATTAATATTTTAAAAATCTCATAGAAGTGTGAATCTGAGTCCAGAGAATTCTTCTCTTTTGCTCTGTGTGCTCTGTGAACTCTGTGGTTTTATACATATTAAATTACTCTTTTATACTCATATTTTTTTATTTTTACCTTTTCATATTTAAGTAAAATGAGTGATCTATATCACTGATTCGATAACGATTGAGTAACTTTCAAAATATTGGATCACACCTATATTGATATTCCAGCCAACATCGGTTGTATCAATAAAAATAAATCCTTTCACTTCATGAGCTTTGGGGAAATGTGATTCGATCGTGTTCTGAAGGACGTTTGTTCTACTTTTTGAAATCTTTAGCAGATCATCGGAAAACTGTGTTCTCATTTCACTATGGAGAACTCCATCCCCCATTGGTTTTTTTATTTTTTTCCCCGACTTCAGCACAGAGATAAGCACGCCTGTCTTGTCCAATCTGATAGTTTTATCCAGCTTTACATCAGCAAGTTTGGCGTCCCGGATACTGAGCTTCATTTCCTTTTGCCCATTCATGTTCGTATAGACAAATTGCATACCTGCAAGCTGTTCTGCGATGTTTTTTCGTGCAGTTGCTTCAGCCATTTTCATTGCCATAACTTCATTCATTGATTTTGAAAAACCGTATCCGAGCACCTGTTTATGTATTTCTATATAGGACACATTTTTATAATCGAAATGACCAACAGAAACGCATCCTGTAAGCAATATAACTGCAATAAAACCTGTAATGAAAGCTTTCATCGTTTCTCCTATTAAAATTCTTTCTCTACCAATTCATCAATAAGTTTCTCATCAGGGATGAATGGCAGTGTTATATGTCCATTATTTTTATTTCTTTCATTCCATTCTATCGAGGTTTCTATAGCATGAGGATTTCGCGCCCAAGCCCTGCGAGCCACTCCACCCATTACATCCCAGTCCAGAGCAGATTTTATGATATTATCCACTTTTTCGCTTCCATCGAGCACTAGTCCGAATCCGCCATTAAATGCCTTGCCGATGCCGACTCCGCCGCCATTGCTTTCTACCACAAGTGTCATGCCGCGTGCAACATTTCCGGCAAAACAGTGTATCGACATATCTGCGCACACATTGCTTCCGTCTTTGATATTCGCAGTTTCTCTGTAAGGCGAGTCTGTTCCGCCTGTGTCATGATGGTCTCTTCCTATCATGATGGGACCGACTTCTCTATTGCGAACCATTTCATTAAATTTGAGAGCGATTTTGACCCGCCCCTGTGCATCAGCATAGAGAATCCGCGCCTGCGAGCCGACAACCAGTTTGTTTTCTTCGGCATTCTTTATCCAATAATAATTATCACTATCCTGCGCTCTTCTCGTGGGATCGATACACTCCATTGCAGCGAGATCTGTTTTGTGCAAATCGACCGGTTTTCCGCTCAGACATACCCACCGGTATGGTCCGTAGCCGTAGTCAAAACAGATGGGACCCATAATATTTTCCACATAGGATGGGAAGATAAATCCTTCTTTTGTGTTCACGCCATTTTTGGCAATATCATGTGCTCCTGCATCAAAGACCGCTTTCATGAAGCTGTTGCCATAATCCCAGAAAAAGGTGCCGCACTCTGCCATTTTTTTGATCAGTTTATAATGAGTAATGAGTGATTCATCGACCTTCTTTTTAAAGGCATTCAAATCATTTTTGATGAGCGCACGCCCTTCTTCGAAACTCAAACCCTGAGGAGTATAGCCGCCTTCATATACTGCATGACATGAAGTTTGGTCGGACAGGAGTTCGATCTCAATATTATTATCAACAAGGTATTGAAGCAGATCGACAACATTACCATAATATCCGATTGAGACCGCTTCGCCTTTTGCTTTGCTTTCCTGCATCCAATTTATAACTTCTTCCAGACTATCGGAATATTTGGAAAGCCAGCCCTGCTCATGACGCGTTTTGATGCGTGAAAGATCCACTTCTGCGATAACACCAACTCCACCGGTAATCTCAACTGCTTTTGCCTGTGCTCCGCTCATGCCACCGAGTCCGGAAGTTACGAACACTTTTCCTTTCAAGTTTTCATCTTCAGGTATATCGAGATACATTCTTCCTGCATTCAGCAGTGTTATATAAGTGCCATGTACAATTCCTTGAGGACCGATATACATCCATCCGCCTGCGGTCATTTGTCCATAATTCGTCACGCCCATTGCTGCTGCTGCTTTGAAGTCATCTGAATTATCGAACATACCGACCATTAATCCATTAGTGCTTATAACTCGTGGACTTTCATGACGTGATGGGAACAATCCGAGCGGGTGACCCGACGCAACAACCAGCGTCTGATGATCGGTCATAACCTCGAGATATTTTTTGATAAGCCGGTATTGCATCCAATTCTGGCAAACCTGCCCGCTCTCGCCGTAGGTAACCAGTTCATAAGGATAAAGTGCCACGTCAAGATCAAGATTATTATCGATCATAACCTGCAGCGCTTTTCCTTCAAGTGTGTTGCCTTTATATTCGTAAATGGGCTTTGCTTTTATTTCTTCTTGAGGACGATACCGATACCCATAAATGCGTCCGCGAGTTTTTAATTCTTCCAGAAATTCCGGTGCAAGCTTTTCATGCAATTCTGCTGGGATATATCTCAATGCATTTTTCAGGGCAGTTTTTATCTCATTTTTAGAGAGATTTAATCCCCTATCCGGTGCCCTTCGAATCCCTTCCTTGAAAACTGGGTCAGGAGGTAATTCCGTAGAAAGAGCAATTTGCATTGCCTTTAAAACATCAAAATTATAATCCATAAAAACTCCTAAATCGATCAACTGATAATTTCAATAATGAGGGAAGTATCTATTCTTTCAAAATATTGTTCAAGTTTTTCTACTAAATAATGCTGTTTTTCTATTCTTTTTAAGACAGATACGACCACATAGACAGGTTTGTTCATGTGTCTGGCAGTTACCATAAGTTGAAGAGTACCGACCTTGTTTACAAAAAATTCTTTAGTAACTGCATCAGCTCCAATGAGGACGAAATCACATCTGGACAGGTAGCAAGCTGCTTCCGAATCTTCTATCAATGTTGTGAAAATGCCTTCTTCCACAAGTTTATCATTTAAAAATTCTCCTTCACCAAGTGGCAGAGAGCGGCAGCAAATTACCTCTGACAAAGCGTCTTTATAATGTATCAAGGTATTGCGAACAGACGAACTATTACTGAAAGTGAGCACTTTCTTTTTTGAATCAAAGAGAACCGATGCCTTTTTTAAATAAGATTCATCAGAGAGTAATTTCTGGAATGCATTTATTGAATTCTCACTCACTCCATTTTTCTGAAAATGCTCATTGAGTTTGATGATCGGGACCATTTGACAGAACTGTTCTGCACCCTTTTCTAAAAAATTGATTATTTCTAAAGATGCTGTTCGTGAATTAAAAAGCTCTTTTACTATGTCAAATGCTTGCTGTGTGAGTTCCTGAGCTCCGGAAGAGCGGTTTTGAAGAAATTCCTTTATGCGTTCATGAACATTTTTCATAAGTGGGTTTAAACGTTAAAATTATCCATAACCCAAGCATCGGTGAAGAAGACCTTTTTTACCCGCGTAAGAACTTCTCCCAAAATCTGCCTTCCAAGTATTTTGAATTTTTCGGGATTGTCACTTACGAAAAAAGTGTAATTACCAGCTGTTTTTTGAACCGGCTTTGAGGAATACATTTTTTTAAGTTCAATAGCAATTGATTCTGCGGAATCTACAAGAGTGATGTCATCTCCAACAACTTCTTGAATAACTTCCTTCAATACGGGATAATGCGTACATCCCATAATTATTGTATCGATATCTTGCTCCAGAAATTCTTGCAGATATTCTTCTATGATCTCTTTTGTTACCTTGTGTGAAATCCAATTCTCTTCTACCAGCGGAACAAGTAATGGAGTGGGTTTGGTAAAAATTTTGCATTGGGCATCCAGTGATTTCAGTGCCTTTTCGTAAGAACCGCTTTTGATCGTGCCTTCTGTGCCGATTATGCCGATGCGTTTATTTTTAGAAACATTCAGAGCTTTCTTTGCACCAGGCATGATCACTCCGATTATTGGGATGTTACTATGCTTTTTCAGCTCCTCGATCGTGTATGCTGAAGAGGTATTGCATGCAACAACGAGCAATTCGATATGCTGCTGGAGAAGGAATATCATATTTTGAAGTGAATACTGAATGATCGTTCGCTGTGATTTCGAGCCGTAAGGAACACGTGCTGTATCACCGAAATAGACTATATCCTTGTGAGGTAGTGCCATCTTTATTTCGTGGAAAACTGTAAGTCCTCCGACTCCTGAATCGAATATACCAATAGGATTTTTCATATATTTGAAACACTTTCACGGGGATTGTATGTCAAGTTTTTGGAAATATGTCACTTAGAATAAAACCTTCAAATGAAAGAATGATTATTGTGATTTTTCTAACGTAATCCAAAATTGTTTAAACAATTTTTGTTTATAACCGAATATTATCAAGTTTTGTTGGAACAAAACACCTTACTCTCACAAAAAAAGCCCGAAAAATAATTCCCGAGCTGTATATTTGAATTAAAATATCTGATGAAAATTATTCTACAATACTCGCAATCGCTACATGCCATCCTGTTTTCGGGGCTGTGACCCACACTGCATGCCAATCCTTTCCTTCAGAAGTAAAATTACATTCACCTGAATTATTGTCCAAGATTGGTTTTAGATTACTGCTCATACTGGTTATCTGCTGACCGATCCACGCATCATCGGAATGTAATGCGATTGTGCCGTCATCAGCGACTGCAAAGAACATCTGATCCGGCTGCAAAGGGAAAGCATTTTGAACTTCATCATTGATATTCTGCATATAGATCGATGTGCCAAGTGCACCTTTTACCGTATCTTTCTTAATAATTGGAGCACCGGCAACAGCAACCGTTTTACCTGTTGATTTACTTACTACAATAGTTCCAAGTGTTAGATTCCCAGCAATCAAACCAGAAAAATAGGAGCGGGTTTTCAGATTCTTGCTTGTGAGATCATCCACAGTGGTATAATAGGAGCCATCAGGCAACAGATACCAGATTCGACCTGAAAGTGCTGCATTTTCCTGCTCTACAAGAAGAGGTTTAAGTTTCTTCCATTTTCCAGAACGTGCTTCGTCAGTAAAGGACAGCGCTTGCAACACCGATAGAAACTCACCAAGACGAACATCAATAAATCCGGCAAGAAGTTTTGTGGCTGCAATTGTGTTTATCCCGGCAGTTGCATCTAATTTCGAATAACCTAGTGCATATGCTCCACCCCAGCGTTCATTGATCATATCGAAAGTTCCGTCACTCTTCATTTCATCGAGTGTATCCTGCCATTGCTTCACAATATCTTTTGAGGTATATTGATTGAAGGCAATATACAAAGGTGTTTTTCTTAAAGTATAGACTGGTTTTAATTTGGAAGGATCAACACCTGCTTGGCGAGTCATCTGAGCCATAGTTATACTTGTTCCCACAACGAGATCGATATCTCCGTTTTCCAAAGCTCTATAACATTCTGCATCGTTTGGATAGAGTTTCAAATTCGTTACATTGTTCTTCTCCAAAAATTGATGACGGGCATCATCCCGGACAACACCAATCGCAGAGATTTTTTTTGCATCCTCAAGACTGTTGATAGACAAGTCAGAATTTTTCAGGGCATAAAAAACATACTCATCTGCTCCAATCGGGCCTACCCATTGAAAAAGTTCTTCACGTTCAGTAGTTCGAAATGTAGAATAAAGCACAACATCCGGTTCAGATAGAGCAAGTTCATAGCCATCATTCCAGGGCATAAGGTGAATATCGATTTTCAGATTAAGTCGAGATAAAATCTCCTGCACAATTTCTGTGGATTGACCTGTAATCTCTCCATCTTCAGATCTGAAATTGAAGGGTGCGAAATCTTCTGTGATGATCTGTAGTTTTACTTGTTCGCTTTCGTAAGCATAGCATGGTGCTAATTCCAATGTGGTAAATAATAATAACAGAGTAAAAAATACGATGGCAAAAACAGTCTTTCTTTTTTTCATTTCAAATCTCCATTTTCATTAATAAAAAAAAATTGTTAAAATATAATTATATCAAATACATCGATGTTAACAGCATCATAATTTGTTTGTGGATTCGAGATAGTCAATTGACGTTGTCAAGAATTTGTGTGAATTGCTATTCAAAAGAAAGAATGGCACGCAGATTATCGCTGATGACACTGATTCGCCAGCAGGCGAACAAGTTTCCACCGATTAAGAAAATAAAATAAATATTTTTTCTGAACAGAATGAAATTTAATAAAGCACGAGTATTAAAATCTCCTCTAAAAAGAGGAGTCCGGCTTTAGCCGGGAGGTGTGTAAATTCAGTCATTTAAGGAAATAAATGCTGGATTCCCGATACCCAATCAAGTTGGGCACGCTCGGGAATGACATACCTCATTCATTTGGAATTACTATGTCAAAAGTCAACATTTTCTCTGCCTGCCACGGCGCAATGTAATGAAGACGGGTGGTCTCTGATTGCTCAGGTAAAAAAAGGGAGTTGTCATTGTGATCCGACCAGTTAGGCGGAGTTTTAACTGATCGAAGAAGAATTTCCCTATAGTGTTAGATTATCTTAACTTGAAGACCCTTCGACTGGTCTTCATTTCATTACGCCCAAGCAGGCAAGCTCAGGGTGACAATTATTTTTTGTTATTGATTATATTTTTGTGAACATTCGCGAAAATCTGTCCAATCTGCGTAGGGCTGCTTGCCAAGGCGTAGTTTAACGATGACTGGCGAGCTATTCAGTCATTTCGGGGAAATGACCCTACAACTATCAGCGGATTAACAACAGCTTATTAAATTCTTTATCAACCCCATCTGCGCACATTTTATAGAAGTAAATACCGGGACTCACCTTTTTCCCACTGTGATCTTTTCCGTCCCACACCGTACTAAATCCTAAATCAGATCCTTCCGTGGGCGGGTTAAATCTTAATTGTTTTACCAATTGTCCTTTCACATTATAAATTTTTATTCGCGACAATTCGTGTGAATTCGCCTGCCACGGCGAAGCGGAGTGAAGTCGGGTGGTTCCGAAATAAGAAATGGTGGTCGAGCCATTGAAAGGATTAGGTGAATTCATCAGCAACATATCAGAACTCCCGCAGACACTGTGATCATCAACGGAGGTAGGAACATAAGAATACAATCTTGCAACACCATCCACATATTGGAGATTATTAAGATGCAACAGATTGGAATAGTTACAATACCAATCAGATCCAACCGGAACGTCAAAATCAAAATTTCCCTGATCCGCATTAAGAAGTATATTAAAGCATTCAAATTGTATATTCATCAAAAACCAGATAAAATTAAGCTCATCCGTCATCACATAATCGATGCCACCCGTTTCCTCTTTCTTGTACAGGGTTGAGCTGTTCAAGTCATCCATCAATGAAAGACCGCTAACGATTTGTGAAGGAACTGTAAAATCTACTTCGAGACGATAATCATCCACATCATCTTCAGGAACATCAATACTTGTCCAACCTAATGATGGCATAGTTCCGGATACCGATAATGAATAGGTATAATCCTGTCCGTTTACAGTATTGCTAACTACTGAATAAACCTGATTAGGATTTGGGGGAGAGCTTCCTATATCGGTATCTATTCTTGCATAATAATGTCTTCCTTCTCCTACAGTAAAGCAAAATTTTCCCTCGTTATCTGTAAGCCCATAATTATCAATATAGATATAAGGGTCACATAGCACAGCCAATAGAACTTCAGCACCGTCAATTGGATTTCCCTGACTATCAAGCGCATAAATTGTAATGGTAGCACTGCCATCAGAATATGTTCCAGTTACAGATGAAAGCCAGCCATCGCTTCTTATTTCAAATACAGAACCAAAGCTCCAGCCCCAGCCGTTCTCATATACTAAAGGATTATCAAGGGAGTTGTTTACCGGCTCCCAATGCACCCAGCTTTCATCCCAGAATTCATTCCACGTATGATCGCCGGATATTGCCAATATACTTGTACAAGGAATGAGCGCAGAACGTGATGTCGCTGCACTTATATCCGCATGTTCTCCACATCTTCCAATATGTTTTTTATAGATGCGTACCGGTTGGTGAGGTCTTTCATTGCCTGAAGTAAATTCCATTGTTTCGTTGATCCATCGAGTGATGATCGCCATCGCATGTGTCATCGTTGCATTCACATTCTGTGTGCCGTCCCACACAACCTTACATCCTGCCAGAGAATCCTTTAATACCGGATAACCTGCATCTGCCTGGTTGAAAAGATAGTTCCTCCAGAAAAAACCGACTGGAGGATCAGCAAAATTATTATTATGTGTGGTGTTGTTTTCTATAATATTGGGATTAATGTACCCGGGGATCTCATCTGTAATTTTTGGATCCACAATATACCAGTAATAAATCTCTCTGGGAACTTCTACCTGCACAGTATCACCTGCAGCATCCACTTTCCAATATCGTGTGGTTGAATAATAATTTTCATCTGTTGTAGAACTTCCGTAATCGACCACTTCAACATAATCCAGATACTGAGCATTACTGTAGATCATCTCTGCGTTTTCTTGCAACAGTTCTGAAGAACCGTAAAGGTCGCCTTCCGAATTTGCGGAAAGATATTCAGGGGATAGATGTGCAATAGAAAAAGCGATCTCATCTATATACGGATCCTCGGCATCATTGATTGCGGATGCCCATTCGGGCTGATAAAGTTCGCTGATACGTGACAGAACATTATACAGATCGTTCCTCAGCCACTTTGGCGCTCTGGCTATCGCTTGCTTTGATTCGTTCAATAAGGGATATTCAGGATAGAGCGGATACTGTTCAAGAGAATAGGTATCATTGTTGAAATAGATGCTGTAAATCCCACCTGCATCAACATAATGCGACAGTTCCAATGAATCAGCTAACACCCAATTGTCTCTCATACCTTTTTGCATAACCTGGCTTTCGGGTTTTTCAGGCGGTTCGTATATCTTTGCTTCACCCACACAGACAAAACCTCCCTCGGGCTGCAGTTCCTTATGTGTGCATCCTCTCTCTTCTCCGTAGGCAAGGGAACACATTCCTATAATTAATAAACTTAATACTAACACTTTTACTTTCATCAGTCATACTCCTTTTTTTTTATTTATCCAATTTCGCACCCAGCACCTCAGGAGTATGGGAAGAATACTGTATGTATCCTCCCCATGTCCATGAGTGAGGGGTGGTATGAATATTCCAATTTATTTTTACACTTATAATATTTTTCAATAACGGTTTGCATGAAAGGGGTTTACCTCGCTTATATATGGAAAAACAGAAATGATAGCTTTTCTAAATTTGAATAACTATTGCAGGAGATTTTAGAAAAAATATTTTCATGTCTTTTTATAATTTTCAAATGTCTGAATAAGATCATTTCTTATTTTTTCTAACTTCATTCTGGCATCTCCCCAATCCGCATAATAATAGGGCTCTTCTACATCTTTAATCTCACCATTGTTAAATGTGATTATAAAACTCCATTTATATAAAGAAGTGTCATGTCTATACTCACCCCTATCCTTTATCTTACCAATTTTAGATATTTCAGAAACTCTTATTATTTCTTTATTTGGTAAAGTGAATAAATCCTTATCCATTTACCATGCTCCTCCATTAGTCGCAACCAATCATGTAATTAACCAAATCAAATTTATTGCCTTCTAACAATAAATTTCTTGTATTAATTCTGAGAAAATGTTTATTATCCATTCAATTGCTTTTTTTATTTTATCAGCAACATCTTCTTCACTTCATTATAGTTCTCAGCCTTGAGTTAATAGAAATAAATACTTGTGGGAAGATTGGCAATATCCCACTCTACTATTCTCAATGAACACGAGAATGAGACTTAATTGCAAATTTTGTAAGCTTTCATTTAGCATTATTAGCAGTTACACAGTAGAATTTTTTATTATCTTCAGGAACAGGAAGGATGACTTCTCCCGTATTAATTACTGTGGATACCGGAGGACCCCATTCATCCGGGAAAACAGCATAAGGATTTTCACTGCTGTAGATATTATAAGTATGACCTTCATTATCCCAACTAATCTTTACACTATCGCCATCAGCAACTATTTCAATGTTAACATTCTCTGGCGGTGATAGCTCACCCCCTACTGTAAGAGTTACACTTACTGTATCACTCCCTACATCTGGATAGGAACTAAATATAATATTCTCATTTAAGATAGAACCAGAGTCAGCATTCATGGTGTAACAGGTAACAGCAACTGTATCTGTGCTTCCTGGCTCAACTGTTCCTGAATCAGGCTCTGTCGTTATCCACTTATTACACGGTGATAGGTAAACTGACTGTAGGTATTCCCCCTTATCAGGAGATGCCGACCATAATGTCCAACTACCTGGTGACCCATAATATGAATGATTACTGCCGGTATAGAGATTATCAGCACAACTTGAAGGAAAACCAGTAGTAGAAACTGGAGCAACTCCAAAATAAAAACCACTGGAAGTAATTGTTACAGGTGAAGAAAGTTCATGAATTATCTCTACCATGTGCTCTGCCTCTATATCTCCCGATTCATAAAGAAGGGTTATGTCGTCTTCAGCATAGACCTTAAAATGGAAAGTAGCATCATCCCAGGGTTGAGAAGAATGCTCATAAAACCAATGACTTAGCTTTGTGATGTGAAAAGGATACTCTAATCCAAAATCAGCAGGATTAAAATAGGTAACTCTCTCAGGACTTGCCCAGATAATCCAATTCAATGCATTCATATCTCCATAAGCGTACCACTCATCCAAGCGATTTTCTTTACTGCCGGGCGTATGAGCGACAGTGTACCACCCGGAGACTTCCGAATTTATCGGAGCACAATTATTATCCCGAATTTCTCCGATATCGATACTCAACTCTCCAAACTCTGCATCCTCTATACTATCGTATGTTCGGGTAACCAGCTCACCTATATCTCCATATATGACCTGCGGTGAAACACTAAATTGAGCTTTCTCACCATTATCTCTTGATTGATTAGTTATAATACTATAGTCTAAAGGTCCATTCCCGTCATTGCTCACTGTAATATAGGTGACAAGAGAATCATTTGTGCCGATGGTCGTATTGATCGTACCCGGCTCCACGCTCATATCCGGTGAGGTTAATGCAAAATCGACATCAGTAGTTTCATCGACAATTATAGCTACAAAGTATGCATAGGCAGTGTTATACCCCTGGTCTGCAGCATTACAGATAACCATGTAGTCATCCCCGATGATAAGGTTCTCAAAGCGATAGTTTCCGTATTGGTCGGTATAAGCAGTCTTATAACCTGCGGTTATCTCGGCATTTTCCACAGGTGCAAGGGTTGATAGGTCCGTTACAGTACCGGAAAGAGAACCATCTTCCGTGTATCGCACAGTTACAGTAGTAATAAAATTCATAAACCACAAAGTATAACCGGAATCCCAAGTTAATGCATGACGCTGGGGAAACACATATTGAGGCGCGGTATTCCAATCACTATAAACATTTGACCAGTCTTCATAGAAATATCCAATATAACCCTCTACGTCCGACTCGTCTAATGCGAGTTTCTCATCTGAAATGTTGAATGTATTATACCCGTAGCCAACGTTACCGGGTCGACTGTCATTCCAGAGAAGTGAACCGGGTTGGAAGTTATAGAAATCAGCAGGATTGGAATCGGAATATACTTTTAAAGGTACCTGGTGCTCATTGCCATGATTTAGAAAAATCTTTATCTCCATAATCTGAGCAGGATAGGCGGAAGGGGTTATCCTGGTAAGCACATCACTGGGATCACCACCGGCAAATCCAGAAGCAGCAAACGCCCAATTATATGACGTATATTTAATCGTCTCTGTGTAAGAAGCAGTCATATTTCTACCTAAGGTATCATTAAAGGTCGAATTATCATCCATAAGGTCAGTGTAAACCTGTATAGTATATGAAGTCCCTTCCTCACTAACAGACCAAGAGGGAAAAGCAACTCTTGTAATCGCCTCAGATTCGAGAGCATTCACTTCAACACTCTCATTATACACCACCGATCCGTTCGATTCGATTACACAATACGTAGTAAAGGTCGCAGCATTCTCCCCATTATTTCTTATCGTTGCTCTCGGTACCGCCTCATGCATTGCCGGCGCTATATATCCGTAGGGATTATCTATGGTCTCTACCGAGACATCGTTCTCCAATTTCACTCCACCCACCGTCAGTGAAAGCATAATGTCCCTATCTGTATATTGCGTAAATTCACCTCCTGAGTAATGATAACTCCTTCCGTCAGGATAGGATGTATCATAACCAATACTCCCTGTCGGAATAAAACGAGCCCATAATGGGCCATTAAAATTTATAATAATAGGATCAATATTTCCATACGCACTTTCATCTGCAGAATAATCTCGCCATCCAGTAACAGTCGATGCCCATAAACTATCATATCCACATATATTTGTCGTATCAGGCAATCCCTGACTATTATCAGGATAAAAATACAATGAAAAATCATTACTACCCCACCATGTAAAACCTGTTACCTGATAAGGAGTTTCGTAATACTGAGGAAATTTGATATACTGTTCCCCCGATACTAGCCCATCCGGGAAAAGGTCATTAAATCTAAGTTCCCTTCCAACTTGGCTCTCTGTGGTACTACCGGAAGCACAATTTGAAAGGGATGACCAGTTGAGGGTTTCGTCACCTACCTTCATTGCAACATAATAGGTGGTCCCCGCATATAGAGGATAAATTGTAAAGGTTTCAGTTGAACCTGCCGGTTGTGGTAAGGGTTCATTACTACATGTGCCCGCATCAACCCAATTTCCCTCAGTAATCAAGGATGTAGAGTACCTTATATCATAATAACTTGCTGTCCCGGATGTACTGTCATCTCCTACAGCTGTCCAATTAACTGTGATTGTGAAAAGTGAACTGCCTGTGACATTAAGATCTGTAACTGAGGCGGGTGGAGTAACGTCGTAATACGCACTTGTAGTATCGTCCACACAGTTAGAAATATCTGACCAGTTTGATGAAAGATCAGATGTCTTAAGAGCAAAGTAATAATGTGTAGAAGGTAACAAACCCTGTACTATAAATGTTTCAGTTGAACCTGCCGGTTGTGGTAATGGTTCATTACTACATGTGTCCGCATCAACCCAATTCCCCTCAGTGATTAAGGATGTATAATACCTTATATCGTAAAGTTGCAACCCTGTATTATCCTCAGGCGCTGTCCAGGTAAGCTTAAGGACATAGATTGAATCTGTAATAATCTGAAGATCTGTTACCGGAAATGGTGGAATAGTATCACAGATTGCTCCTATTCCTATTCTCGATGCATAGCCATCATAGCTGTTGCCAGTATATTGGGCAAATGCTAAAACTGGCAGTAAGATAAGACCGACTAATAATAATGCTTTCTTTATTTTCATTTTAAACTCCAATTTATTTTTTTTCTTTTTGTATTGGAGTAAAGTAAGCGTTTTGCTTTTTGTGGCAAGACACTCACCTCACTCCATAATAGCATCTTTAATTCTTTCTCATCCATCTAAATTCATCAATCTTTACAATCTTCAATAAGATTCTTCACCCACCAGGAAATATCTGGTGGAAGGGTAAAAGAACTACTGGGTCCTGGCAGAGCGAAAGCCGTAATTGTCGATGCGAAAAATGCGCGTGCGGGCAGCCTCACTACGGTAGGACACATGCAAGCGGTCCAACTCATAAACGTTCGTACCCCCGCCGCGAAAACCCGCACCTTTAGCATTTGTTCCTGGCCAAGTAGAGACATTTGCATCTCCGTTGTTATCAAGTACGCCATTACCATGTATTCCAGTAAAACTCCTACCATCGCTTATTCCTAACGTTACCGCACGTTCCCGCAAATTACCGCTCATTTCCATCACGCCGTAATAAGAAGCACCTGACTGCTCCCGCGAGGAACCTGAAGTTGCAAAGATACCGCAACGCAAAGGTCCCACTCCACCATCTCCACCAGTAAATGTATTGTCACTGCAACAGCAATTTGCGCCAGTATCAGTTATGGTTTCTGTGCCATTCTCGGGTCCGCTTATAGTGGTCGCAGCCGTAACCGTAGTATTTCCCCAGGCGTATTCATCGTTCACCGCATTCAGGGTGCCACGGCATATCTTTTCAAACTCAAGCTCGGTCATTGGACGTAGCCCAGCCCAGTCAGAATAAGCAGCACCGTCTGCCCATGATATATAATTGCAGGCACGGTCTGGTCGTGTTGCACTACGGCTACCTGCAGAACCGCCAATGGTGTAACGGTAGCTTGTGCTGCTAAAGTAGCGGTATCCATCCTGAGTAGAGGTCAGCGTGTTCAGAAAGTCCGCATACTGTCCCTGTGAGATTTCGTATTTCATACAGTAAAAGGCTTGATAGCCCTTGGGGAAAGCAGCGGGAATGGGACCGATCTGGTCTCCGCCGTAACTATTATCGTAGTCATAGTAGAGATTTCCAGAGGTGTTGGCAACAGTAATCGCACCCTCTGAGGTTATGTTAAACGCATGGGTGGTACTTCCCTCATAGAAGCAGTTTGTCAGGCTATTATCTGTATCGCCTACATAGAATGCACTTTCGGTTACATACACCATTTCAATGGCGAATACCTTTACATCTACGGTGGCATCATCGGCAACGCCGTCAGTGCCGTAGTTCCAGCGGAGCTTGGCATTGTTCCAGTCCACGCTGGCAGCATTTCCCGCGGTTGTCTTATTGTCCTCAGAACGATAAATGAATACCCCAGTTTGTGGGTTATCAGAAGTTGGGTTTTCTACAACTGAACCGATTGGTGCTGTATGTCCAGATGTATTCAATGTGCAATGAGCCCAGTCTGTGCCACTGGTGAGTTTCCACTTTGCAAACACCCAGGCAGCATCCCAATTATAAGGCACAGCTACACCATCCAATCGCCAGGAATTTTCCCAGGAGATATCGAATTTGAGGTAGGTGTAGTCGTCGGCGGTGTTCTGGTCTGTAATAGTAACAGTGCCAACTTCAATGTGGTTTGCCAGTAATGGCAAAGTTAATACCAGCATTATTGCGGCTAGTATCATTGTTTTTGAGAGTACTTTTTTTTCTTTCATTTTTTTCTCCTATTAAATTTAATGATCGGTTCATCATATTTTATCATTATTTATCCTCCAAAGCATTAGCGCAGGAGGATCAACCGCTTGATCTCATTTACAGAATTATTTACCTTTCCGCCAGAGGCGGATCCACCTATGGTGGATAATTGATAAAAATAGATTCCATTTTGCTGTTCTGCTCCATTTTCATCTCTACCATTCCAAAACAATTCTACTTCTACATCATAATTTGCCATACCGCAGTACAGGTTCCTGACTAAGCCACCGTGAATATTGTATATCTTTACCTCTGCAAATGCAGTTGATGGAAGTGTGAAGCTTACCTTGGTTGAACTCTCACTTATGCCAAATGGATTGGGCCAATTCTGATGGAGTCCATACTGTAGTGGTAACTCAGGTGGATCAGGATCAGGATCAGGAACTTCCGGAATTGATAGTTCTGTGGGACCAAACAACTGCATCACTCCATCGAGATTGATGCACTGTATCCAATACCAATATACATCTCCAGATGATGGCTCTATTGTTTCATCTGTATATATGTAGTCGTGAGGTTCCGTAGTAGTTCCATATCCGAGGATAAATTCTGTATTTATCCTTTCAGCGTCAATAAAACTATCATCGGTTGAATTACGATATACATACCATCCAATATTATCGTTTTCAGAAGCAGTGCTCCAATACAAAGTAGCTACATTGTTCAAAAATTGAGCTGTAAAAACAGATAGAACTACAGGTAGAGTTGAACCACCTGCCGGTGTTTCTCCTTTTGCATAGCCATCATAGCTGCCTCCGGTATATTGAGCAAAGGCAAATACCGGAAGTAAGATAAGACAGGCTAATAATGATAATTTCTTTTTCATTTTTACTCCTTTTTACCCAGTGTCCTCCAGCTGGCGGATTTCGCTGGGGTTTTTAATCTCTTTTTCTTTTTGTTATTATAATTTCCATTGAGAAATATACAGGATAAACTTGTATCTACGCAATGGATACCTATTTTTGACATTAACATTCTCTACTTCCTTTCTTTTTTTTCTTTAATCTTAAACTTTTCAAAAGGGATTGCTTCTTTCCAAATGCTTTCAAATACATATTTTTGCGCCTTTGCAAAACTGGGATGGTTTATAATTATAGTTGTTATACTGGGCTTTAATGCAAGAGGGTCATTAAGAGAAAGCATCGTTAGCTTCTCATCAAAGATAACTAACTTCATTGGTAATTCGTTAACTAACCGAGCATCTTCTCCTTTAGAGATTAGAAAAGATATTATTTTTATCTCTTCTTTATTTGAAATATCATTATATTCATAAATACTTCTACATTTAATATTTTTACTTAAAACATCCAATTCAATATTTCTATTTTCAGGGTTTAAAACAACATAAGGTGGTTTGTTGAAAATCAAAATTTCTTTCTTTACATTTTTTTGAAGTGTAAAAAATCTTTCTCTAATCTGTTGCTTATCCTTAATTACCTCAATATATTCTAAAGGATTATCATTTGCCTCTCTCTGTCCATAAATAGGGGTAAGAATTTTCAATACATTTTTAGCTATATTTTCTTTTTTTGCCAAATCATTTAGTAAGTTGTCAAAAACAGATGTTGGGTTCGTAGCCTCATACTTTTTATAACGACCAATTTTTTTCTCTGTGCACATTCCCTTACTAATTAACTGATGTAATACCTCATAAACCTTAGTTCTTGGTATATCTACAAGCTGTTGGATTTCAGATGCAGTAAAGTCCTTTTTATGAAAAAGAGAGATATATACCTTTGCCTCTCTTATGGATAAGCCAAAGTTAATTATAAGTTTTTCTACTTCTTTTAGGTCATTCATTTTTTGTTACCCTTTTAGGGGATAAAGAAATTTTTGAAAAATTTCTTTGTCAAGAAAAAAATTATTTTCCCTCAATATTTTAACTTTTCCTGAAAAAGAAACAAAGGGATACCCTAAAATTTCAGCAAAGCTTTTCTAAAAAAAGTATAAAGGGATAGCAGGATGTTGTATCTTGGAAATTACTGAACTATCTCATTGTGGAAATCTTTTTAAAAAAATAAAAAAAATGTCATTCCCGAGAAGCTTGTCCTCGCGAAGGTAGGGAGCGGGAATAACAAAGAAAGGGAATTGTCATTCTGGAATACATTCGCTTTGCTCAGTATAAACTCCGCGAAGAATCTCACAAAAACGTTAAACTATCTTTCAGGGAGATCCTTCGGTCACTTCGTTCAGCCAGCTGGCTGATGACAATTCTTTTTTTTAAACATTTCTGGAAATGTGGGGTTGATTACCGTTGATCCACCGTAGATTTTCTTCTGATTATTTTAACTTTGCGAAAGGAATGCAACTTTCGCAAAGCCACCTGTAATTTTGGACTTGAATCGCAGCTAACGAAGTGACCCTGTGAAATAAAAGACAGATTTCGCCAGTTAAATAAAGGAAAAAATTTAATAGTGTAAACACGGCAAGCGGGACATTTGGGGTAAACTAATCAGGCGTGATAAGTAAAACGTTTAGTTGTTAGGTTGGTTTTGATGAAATATGAAAGAAAAGCGCGCCCGCCCCGATTCGAACAGGGAACCGTCTGATCCGTAGTCAGGTGCTCTATCCAGTTGAGCTACGGGCGCAGAAGATTGGGTAAAATATGTTTGGTGCAGAAGAGGGGACTCGAACCCCTACATCCTTACGGACACAAGATCCTTAGTCTTGCGCGTCTGCCAGTTCCGCCACTTCTGCACGAGGAAAAATTATTGGTCTTGAGTTCCGGATTCTTCCGGTATTACCTCGAAACCTTCAGGTAGAGTTGCAGGTATTTCTTGGGGTGTCTGGTCTGTTTCGTCTATTTCTTTCTGAAGTTCCTCAGAAACCTGTCCGACTTCTTTTTGAAATTTAGTCGTTCTGAGGGTTAATGCGAGTAGAATGGTAATCACCATAAAGGATACTCCAAGAACACGGGTGGTTTTCTTAAGGAAATTGGAAGCGGTTTGTCCGCCAAATAGCGTGTCTCCACCTCCGCCACCAAAAGCACCGCCAAGTCCTCCGCCTTTGCTGGACTGCAAAAGCACTGAGACGACCAGAGCAATACAGACGATCACATGTATAATAAGTAATATCGTGTACATAAAATTTAACCTAAGTCATTATTAATAGAACATAAAAGCAATTGCTGGCATTTTACTGTCAAATTATTTAAAGAAATTTGAGAGGATGTCAAGGGGGAAATATATCTTTGATTTATTTCGAAATGTAAGGTCATTTTTCCGACATGAGTAATATCCTTAAGGTGTTAATGCGCATTCGAACCTTCTATTTCATGAATTTATAATTCGTGCCAATCTTTTCGTAGACTTCTTCCATCGTTTTTGATGCGATCTTTTGACTGTGAGCAATGCCCTCTGCAAGGACATCCTTAATATAACTCATATTATTCAAGAGCTTTTGCTTATTCTCCCGAATGGGAGCAAGCTCATTCGCAATATTTTCAGAAAGGATCTTCTTGCATTGAAGACATCCAATTCCTGCAGTGCGGCATCCTTCAGCACAATAAGCTATCTGCTCATCAGTTGAGAAAAGCTGATGCAACGAGAAAATATTACATAATTCAGGGTCACCCGGATCGGTCTTGCGGACTCTTTGAGGATCGGTCACTGCAACTGAAAGTTTTTTCCAGATTTCTTCGGGTGTATCATCAATATACAGGCAGTTATTGAGAGATTTACTCATCTTTACTTGTCCGTCCAAACCTCTGATAAGCGCACCTTTTCGAACAATTGCTTTTGGCTCAGGGAAGACATCACCAAAGGTGTTATTGAACCTGCGAACGATCTCTCTGCTCAATTCAAGGTGGGGAAGCTGGTCTTCACCGACAGGAACTGCATGAGCTTTATACAAGATAATATCCGCAGCCATAAGCACAGGATAATCCATCAAACCCATATTTATATTATTTTTGAAACGCTGTGATTTATCTTTAAAGGTCGGAACTCTCTCAAGCCATGAAATCGGAGTAACTGTGTTCAATATCCATGTCAGTTCAGTGTGTTCTTTAACTTTTGATTGGATCATGAGCACACATTTTTTCGGGTCGAGTCCTGCAGCAAGATAGGTCGCAGCACAATCAATCACACGTCCTTCCATTCCTTCGGAATCATAAGGAATTGTCATAGAATGGTAATCAACAATACCCCAGATGCAGTCATACTCATCCTGAAGTCCGATCCAGTTCTTGATCGCACCAAGGTAATTTCCAATATGCAATTTTCCGCTGGGCTGTATGCCGCTAAAGATTCTTTTTCTCATGCTGTTACTCCTTATGTATTCGCTTATTTTGCTGGATGAGCGATGAGATCGTACTCAAGACTATCCACAATTTCGACTTCAACAATATCTCCGACCGTCACATCAGCTTCCTCAAGAAAAACAATACCATCTATATCCGGAGCATCGAATTCAGAACGGCACTCATAGATTTTAGGTTTGATTTTCTTGTCAACAATAACGGACAGCTTCTTGCTGACAAAGTTCTCTAAAAGCTCCTGTGAAATGGTTTTCTGTGCTTCCATAAGTGTTTCATATCTTTTCTGTTTGATATGTTCAGGGACTTGATTCGGCAAAGAAGCAGCTTTAGTGCCATCTTCCTGATAATATTTAAATGCACCGAGCCGGTCGAATTTCTGTTTCTTAACAAAATCATGAAGTTCTTCGAAATCCTGCTCGGTTTCACCGGGGAATCCAACGATAATAGTTGTTCTGATCGAGAGTTCAGGAACGAGATTGTGGATTATGTCAAGAGCTTTTATGATATCTTTTTTGGAAGTTTTTCGATTCATTTTTTTGAGGATGCTGTCACTAATGTGCTGAATTGGTATATCGAGATATTTGCATATTCGCTGGCTATTTTTAATCGTTAAAAGCAGCTTTTTTGTGATATGTTGTGGATTCAAATATAAAAGACGCAGCCAACGGAGATCATTGATCTTATCCAGAGCAAATAGAAGTTCATTTAGTCGGCTTTCACCATAAATATCAACTCCATAATTTCCAATATCCTGAGCGATCACAATTATTTCTTTAACTCCCTGATCAACTAATTGCTGAGCTTCGTCCACAATTTCATTGATTGGCTTGCTGTGAACCGGTCCGCGAATGAATGGTATTGTACAATAAGAGCAAAAATTTTCACAGCCGTCACTGATACGGAGGTAGGCATAATGTTTAGGTGTAAGAATGAAGCGTCTATCTTCAAAGGTTTTTTCAGAATTCAAAATGTGCTTGATCTCAGAAATATCATCCAAGCCAAAAAAGTGATCAACTTCAGGTATTGAATTTTTCAGCTCCTCTTTATACCTTTGAACAAGACAACCGACAACGATTAATTTCTTGCACTTACCTTCTTTTTTTAAACGCACAAAATCCAGTATTACATCTATTGATTCTTCCTTTGCCGGCTGAATGAATCCGCATGTGTTAACAACCAATACTTCTGCATTTTGGGGTTCGTGTGTAAGCTTGAACCCAACATCCTGAATATTGGATACTATGACCTCGCTATCCACCAGGTTTTTTGGGCAGCCAAGAGTTTCTATATAAAATAATGTTTTTTTTCTTGCCATGAATAAATTCTAATCCTATTTTGTCTAATAAGCCAGTATAAAAAACTTGCTTCAAAATTTATTGTCTCAGAAAAATGTCATCTAAAACTAAAACGAAATAAACTTATAAGAGGTTTTTATGTCAAAGAAATGTGAAATATGCGGAAAAAGCCCAATGTTTGGACATAATAGAAGTAAATCAGACAGACGTACGAACCGTCGCTGGAATCCGAATCTTCAGAGGATCTCGGTCGAAGTAGATGGAATCGTTAAAAAAATGACAGTGTGTACAAGCTGTATTAAAAGCGGAAAAGTAAAAAAAGCATAACGAATTTGGAGGTTATGTATATGTTCCACCAAAGAGTGAAATATTCATTGATCATTCTTTTGCTAGTAATTTGTTTTTCGACAACCGCATTTGCATCTATTCCACTTGTAGATAATGATGGACATAGTCCCTTTGTGAAGATCGTTGATGATCTTATTGGTACTGTTGTGAATATCAAGGTTGAATGGGAAGCTCAAAGTAACTACAAGCAATTCTCATCCCCACTTCCTTTTAATGAAGATTTCTTCAAATTTTTCTTTCCGGATCCTGAAAATAAGAGACGTACATTTGGATACGGTTCGGGTTTCATTTTCAGAAAAGAGGGGAATGATGTATATATTCTTACTAATAATCACGTGGTAGGCAAGAGCGATGATGCAAAGATAACTGTCACGATGAATGACCAAGTGCGCTATGATGCAGAAGTTGTTGGATTGGATAATAAAACAGACGTTGCTGTGATCAAAATTGTTGTTGATAAAGATGCTGATATTTCCACAGCTCCTTTGGGGGATTCAGACTGGATCGAAGTGGGGGACTGGGTCATTGCAATTGGAAATCCGTTTTCGGAAAATCTTCGCGGAACTGTGACTACAGGCGTGGTCAGCGCCAAAGGTCGAGCGAATCTCAATTTCGGTGCAGATTCTCCAGTTTATCAGGATTATATTCAAACCGATGCTGCGATCAATCCTGGAAATAGCGGCGGACCGCTTGTGGATATTAAAGGCAATGTGATCGGTATCAATGCTGCAATTTCTTCTGTGAACGGCGGAAATATTGGCATTGGTTTTGCAATTCCGATAAATATCGTGAAAGTGCTTATTGATGATCTTATTGATAAGGGATTTGTCGAGAGAGCATATCTTGGTATTCTACCTCAGGAGATAACTCCCGCTTTGCAGAAAAGTCTTGATTTGCCGAATCTTGAAGGCGTGCTTATCGGCAAGGTTGAAGACGATACTCCAGCCGAAAAAGCCGGTTTAAAAAAACGGGATGTCATCATAGAATTTGATGGCGAGCCGGTGAAAAACATGAATAAATTCAGATTGATGGTCGCAAACAAACATGTTGGCGATAAGATCTCAATGAAGATCATACGTAATGGAAAAGAGATTACAAAAACTGCAAAACTGGAATCCTTTCCTGAATCCAGCATTGCATCCAAACCTCAGACCGTTGAGGATGAAAAATCCTGGCTCGGTATTGAAATAAAGGGTTTGGACTCTGATTTTGCCAAGCAGTTCAATTTGAAAATTGACAAAGGTGTAATAGTTTCTAAGATTGACGTTGATTCTCCCGCCTATAATTCCAATCTCAATGTTGGCGATATTATTCTTGAACTCGGGGATGAGGAGATAGAGAGCACGAAAGATTATTTCAAAGCTGTTGAAAAAATGAAGGATGATGACGCTGAATCAGTACTGCTCTATGTGTTGACTCTTCCTCAGTTCTATCATTATGTTGCGATAAAGGTTCAATAAATAGATTTCATAATATAAGGGACAAGGATGAAAAAAGAAGTTAATTGGTAGTACCTTTCAACTAAACTAAAAAAACTTTTGGCAGCAAAAATTATTCCGATGAATCCTGCTGAGGATAGGGGACTTCAAAAATATCTCTCTGATATAGCAGATTTCCCCATACTGAGCCGCGAAGAAGAGCGTGAGCTGGTTACTAAAGCTCAGTCTGGAGATGAGAAGGCAATGAATAAACTTATTGAAAGTAATCTAAAATTCGTGGTCAAAGTAGCGAGTAAATTTCAGGGAAAAGGACTGAGTTTATCCGAACTCATCAGTGAAGGTAATCTTGGTTTGATAAAAGCTATTAAACGGTTTGATCTGAGTAGGGAAACCAAGCTCATTACCTATGCGGTATGGTGGATACAGCAGTCAATTCAGTATGCCATATATGAGAAAAACCGGCTCATTAGAATTCCTGCAAAAACCATAACGACCATAAGCAAGATCAGGGACGCACGAAGAAAGCATCGCGCAAAAAGCGGTGAGGAAGCAACTGTAGAAGAGATCGCTGAGAAGGTTGATGTTAAAAAGGAAAAGGCACTTGAGCTTATGAACACCACTACTGATATTGTTCCCCTTGAAAATATGTATGGAGACGCCGATGCACTCTCTCGAATGGCTGCGAAAAAAGTTACCGCTCCCTCATATCATGAAGATATTATAGACCCTAAAAAGTTATATTACAGAAAGAAGCTGCATGATAAGATCAATAAAAAGATTAAAACCCTTAATCCGAGAGATGCGCATATTATCGAGGAATATTTCGGTTTTGGTGATGATGATAAGGGAAAGAACTTTGCACAGATCGCACGTGAAATCGGGCTTTCCCGCGAGCGTGTACGCCAGATCTTCAAGCAGATATTGGAAGAGCTACGCAAGGAAACCGTCGATGAGGTGGATATAGATTATCTGCTAGGGATTTGATGCTCATTTGAGTTTCCGATTCCAGACAGGGAGCAGTCATGCACTGCTCTTTTTTAGTATATATAAGAAGTATGTGACACAATGAACAAAACTTGACAGCATAAAGAACTGTCAAAAATCGGGCTTCTAACCGATTTCCATCGCTGAACGTCAAAGGAGCAACCATGAAAAAAATGGAAAAAGTTTATGATCCTCATTTGATTGAGAAAAAGTGGTACAAATTCTGGCTTGAGAAGGAGCTTTTTCATGCTGAGGTTAATCCTCAGAAAAAGCCCTACACCATTGTGATCCCACCTCCCAATGTAACAGATATTTTGCACATGGGTCATGTACTTAATAATACACTTCAGGATATAATAATACGCTTCAAAAAGTTGCAGGGTTTTGAAACCCTCTGGCTTCCGGGAACCGATCATGCAGGGATCGCAACGCAAAATGTTGTTGAGCGCGATCTTGAAAAACACGGCAGAAACCGTCATGATCTTGGACGAGAGAAACTGATCGAACTTATCGGGGAATGGAGAAAAACAAAAGGTGGTCGGATTCTCGATCAACTTAAGCGTCTTGGTGCGAGCTGCGACTGGCGGAGAGAGCGCTTCACTATGGATGAAGGACTCTCCAATGCAGTTAATGAAGCATTTATATCTCTCTATGAAAAAGGACTTATCTATCGCGGGGAATATATTATTAACTGGTGCCCGCGCTGTAATACGGCGCTTTCTGATGTCGAAGTTGAGCACGAAGACAAGGCATCCCATCTATGGTATATTAAATATCCTCTCAAAGATAGAAAACATGAATTCGTCACTGTTGCAACAACCCGTCCTGAGACAATGCTTGGCGACACTGCTGTTGCAGTCAATCCAAAGGACCCTCGCTTTACAGATCTTATCGGTAAGACACTGATCCTTCCGCTCACAAATCGGGAAATTCCAATAATTGTTGATGAGTTTGTTGATAAAGAGTTCGGAACGGGCTGCGTTAAAGTTACCCCTTCCCATGATCCTAATGACTTTGATATGGCTATGCGTCACGATCTGCCGAAGATCACAATTATTAATGAGAACGGTGTAATGAACGAAAATGCCGGTGCGGAGTATGCAGGCATGGATAGATTTGAATGTCGCGAAAAGGTCATTATGGACCTGAAAGAAAGAAGATTGCTTGATAAGATCGAAGATTATCAGCACAATGTTGGGCATTGCTATCGTTGTAATACTGTTATTGAACCCTATCTTTCAAACCAATGGTTCGTTAAGATGAAACCCCTTGCGGAAAAGGCGATGCAGGTCATCGAAGAAGGAAAGATTGCGATCCATCCGCCACGATATAAAAAGGTCTTTTTTAACTGGCTGGAAAATATTCGTGATTGGTGTATTTCCCGTCAAATATGGTGGGGGCACAGAATTCCGGTTTACTATTGTGATGACTGCGGTGAGATCATAGTCGCAAAAGAAAAACCTGAAGCGTGTCCAAAGTGTCAAAGCACTCATGTTCATCAGGATCCTGATGTTCTGGACACTTGGTTCTCGTCATGGTTATGGCCTTTTTCAGCTCTTGGTTGGCCCGAAAAAACTCCTGAACTAAAATATTTCTATCCCACCGACCTTCTTGTCACAGGTTATGATATTCTTTTCTTCTGGGTTGCCAGAATGATCATGGGCGGCATGGAAATGACGGAAGAGATTCCCTTTAAATCAGTTTATCTTCATGGTCTTGTCCTCGATGAAAATGGCGTTAAAATGAGTAAATCGCTTGGCAATTCTCCAGACCCAATTGACGTCATAGAAAAATACGGCACTGATGCACTCAGGTTCAGCATGGTCTTTAATACTCCTAAGGGAAATGATGTAATGTATACTGATGCACTGATTGAAACAGGTAGGAATTTTGCGAATAAGATATGGAATGCTGCTCGATTTGCACTCACAAATGCTGCAGAGATCGATGGATTGCCGGATGAATCTGAAGAGCCGACTGAGCTGACAGATAAATGGATACTTCATAGATTGAATGAAGTCAAAAAAGCTGTTAATAGTGCATATGAGGAGTATCGTTTCCTCGATGTAACTCATCAGTTGTATGAATTTTTCTGGAATGAGTATTGTGCCTGGTATCTTGAGTTAATTAAGGACAGATTCTATAATTCTGATGATCTGGCATCCAAGAGAACGGCGAAATATCTCATGCTGAAAGTTTTGAATGAATCCCTGAAAATGCTTCATCCGATCATGCCTTTTATAACGGAAGAAATATGGCAGCGGGTTAAGAAATTTTATCCTTTGGAATCCGCAGAATCGATCATGCTTTCTGATTTTCCTGTTCCTAAAAAAAATGACAGATATCTCGAGGAATCAGAGCAGATGCAGTTCATATTCAAGATGATCACAGCGATTAGAAGTATTCGAAAAGACATGAATGTCTCACCATCTGAATATGTTGAGATCGTCGTAAAAGATGTTCTTCCTGCGAGATGCGCAGTATTGCAGGATAACCGTCATTACATAAAACTCATGGCAAAAGTCGATGAAATCTATATTGGTGACGATGCGGTAAAACCTGAAAAATCGGCTACAACTGTTGTTGACGACATCGAAATATACATGCCGCTGGAAGGCATTATTGATCTTGAAAAAGAACGTGAACGGCTTATGAAGAAGCTGTCCAAAGTCGAGAACAGTCTGATAAAATGTGTTGGCAAATTGAATAATGATAATTTTATAAATAATGCACCTGCTAATATCATTCAGCAGGAAAAGGAAAGAAAAGATCAGCTTGAAAATACGATAGAAAAGCTGAAAGCAAATATTTCCTTTCTTGAGTAACTCATAAGCGGTTATTTGACATAGATGTGCACTACATTATCGTATCATAGATTCGTGCGAAAGTGGCGGAACTGGTAGACGCGCTGGACTTAGAATCCAGTAGCCGAAAGGTTGTAGGGGTTCGAGTCCCCTCTTTCGCACCAAGTTTAATAAAACATAGAGGAATATAGAATGGAATCGAAACCAAAAGTTGAAAACGTGAGCGAAACCAGAAGAAAGATGAGTTTCTCCATCCCAAAAGATGTTGCTCAAAAGGATTATGAATCAACGCTCAAGGGCTTCAGGCAGTATGTGTCTATGCCGGGATTTCGTAAAGGAAAAGCTCCTCTTAAAATGATTGAAAGAATGTACAAAGATCAGATAAAACAGGGATTCCTCGAAGATGCTGTTCCGAAATATTATAAGTTGGCGTTGGAAGAACTTGATAAAATGGATATCCATCCTATCAATCAGGGAGTCCTTGAAAATACTGATTGGGAATTTGGAAAAGATATGGAATTGTCATTCACTTTCGAAGTCAATCCCGAAATCGAGCTTAAGGAATACAAGAATTTTTCTGTGGAATTCGAACCGGAAAAAGTAACTAAAGAAATGATCGATAGTGAAATTTCTCGTTTGCAGGAAAGTTACGCTACGATTTCAGACAAAGAAGGTTCTGCCGAAAAGGATGATGTTATAAACTATACTGTTTTGAAATTCGATGGAAAAGAGATCACTAAAAAAGATGAAAGCTCATATAAAATAGGGCAGGAAACTTATGGGAAAGCTTTTGACAAAGCACTCATCGGTGCACAAAAAGATGATGAGATCACTGCAACTGTCGAGCTTGGTCCACAAGAAGAAAAGGATAAGTCTAAAAAAATGGAAATGGTGCTCAAGGTCAACGAAGTGAAGAAGGTTGAGCTTCCTGAACTGAATGATGGCTTCGCAAAAGAAGTAGGGGAGTTTGATTCTCTGAAAGCACTGAAGGATGAAATTAAAAAAGGCATTGATGAGCGGATTTCACAAAGAAATAGGAGCCAGATAAAATCACTTATTTTGCAGACAATAATTGAGAATAATCCCTTTGAAGTTCCCGAATCTTTTGTATATAATTATGCTGAAGATATGATGAAAAAATATACTCAACAGCATAAAAATCTCAATGCAGAAACACTTGCCCCAATGAAAAATATCTATAAAAGTTATGCAGAAAACGAAATTCGCCTATATTATATAATGAATAAATTGAAAGAGCTTGAAAAAGTAGAAGTATCTGATGAAGAAGTTGAAAATGAGATCAAGCGTTCAGCCGAGAAAATGGGCATGGACATAGAAAGGTACAAGGAACTCTATAAGAAGCAGATAAATAAAGAAGAAATAAAAGAAAATCTCATAAGTGATAAGATAATTAAAAATATTGAGAGAACCGTGGATTTCAAAAAGCTGAAAAAGCAAAAGGAATCCAAGAAAAATGAAAGCAAAAAAGAGGAAAAATGACACTGATTCCAATGGTAATTGAGCAGACAGGAAAGGGTGAAAGAGCTTATGATATCTATTCCCGCCTTTTAAAGGATCGTATTATATTTGTGGGTTCTGTAATGAATGACGACATGGCAAACATCATTATTGCCCAGCTTCTTCATCTTGAAGCTGAAAATCCGAAAAATGACATACATATGTATATCAATTCACCAGGAGGCGTAGTCACATCAGGTCTTGCTATTTATGATACCATGCAGTATATCAAGCCGGATATTTGCACAATTTGCATGGGACAAGCTGCAAGTATGGGTGCTTTACTTCTCGCAGCAGGTGCTCATGGAAAACGCTCAGCATTGCCCAATTCAAGAATTATGATCCATCAACCACTTGGCGGAGTGCAAGGACAAGCAACGGATATAGAAATTCATGCAAGAGAGATCATAAAAATTAAGGAACGAATCAATCATATCTTGAGTAAACATACGGGCAAAGATATAAAAAAAATCGAGATGGATTCTGATAGAAATTTTTTCATGGATGCGAAAGAAGCCCTTGAATACGGTATTATTGATGAGGTTATAGCTCAAAGGAAGTAATATGGAAGAACAAAAATGTTCCTTTTGCGGAAAAACCCGTGATCAAGTTAACAAACTTGTGCGTGGTGTTGACGGCAACATCTGCGATACTTGTATCACGATCTGTAATACAATTCTCGAGAAGGAACGCGAGAAAAAGGTTGATGATAATTTTGAACTACCAACTCCTCGTGAAATAAAAGCATACCTCGATGAATATGTGATCGGTCAGGAGAATGCAAAGAAAACAATTTCTGTTGCTGTGTACAATCATTATAAAAGAATTTTTAAACAGAAGTTTATAAAAGACGTAGAGCTTGAAAAAAGCAATATTATTATGATCGGGCCTACTGGTACAGGGAAAACACTTATTGCACAGACTCTTGCAAGATTTCTCAAAGTGCCCTTTGCTATTTCAGATGCAACTACGCTCACAGAAGCTGGTTACGTTGGAGAAGATGTTGAGAACATTCTCGTTCGCCTGCTTCAGGCAGCGGATTATGATATTGAGAAAACCGAGCGTGGTATTATTTATTTAGATGAAATTGATAAGATCGCTCGCAAATCTGAAGCACCTTCTATTACACGTGATGTCTCAGGTGAAGGTGTGCAGCAGGCACTTCTCAAACTTCTCGAAGGTGAAAAAGTCAATGTACCTCCCAAAGGCGGGAGAAAGCATCCGAATCAGGAATTCATTGAGATCAATACCAAAAATATTTTGTTCATCGTTGGTGGAGCTTTCAACGACTTGGAAAAGATAATTGAGAGAAGAATTAATAAAAAAACTGTCGGTTTTGGCTCGGAACTTCTTGGTCTTTATGAAGATAGAATAAGTGAGATTCTCAGCAAGGTGCAACCGCAGGACCTTTTAAAATACGGCTTGATCCCGGAATTGATCGGCAGACTGCCTGTGAATACTTCACTTTCCGAGCTTGATAAAGATGCATTGGTAAAAATCCTAACAGAACCAAAGAATGCTTTGGTTAAGCAATATCAAGCACTTTTTGAATTGGAGGATGTTGATCTGGTGTTTGAAGATGATGCACTTGAATCAATAGCCGAGATTGCTACAAAACGGCAGTCCGGAGCTCGTGGATTAAGGGCTATCATGGAAAATGTTATGAAGGACATCATGTATAATCTTCCAGATATGAAGGATGTGAATAAGTGTATCATAACCCGTGATGTTATTGTAGATAATGGGATTCCCACCTTTCAATATCTAAACCCTAGAGAGAAAAAAGATCAAGATCAGATGATTGCTTAATTTCGTTTTTCCGTACACGAAAATATAATCTTTTGATGAAGGTCTTCACTGCGTTCCACAGTAGCTCAGCGGTAGATTAAGGTGTTTATTATTCGCTGGTTGGTGGACTGGATTTCGAATTTAGATATCAGAGTTATTTTTCTTGACACGAAAGTATAATCTTTTGATGAAGGTCTTCACTGCGTTCCACAGTAGCTCAGCGGTAGAGCAGGTGGCTGTTAACCACTTGGTCGGGGGTTCAAATCCCTCCTGTGGAGCCATTTTTTTTACACATCTTCAAACCATTGCGAAGGATTACTTAGTCAACCATTCGCAAGGTTTCAATATTTTAAGAATTTATTGACGTTTTTTTCGCCTTTGTAGTCTCCTTTTAACAATAAGATGTCTTTTGTTGACATCCGCCAGCTGGCGGATGAAATACAAATCGTTGAAAAAAAATTGAATGATAGACCAAGAAAATTATTAAAATACAAAACACCATACGAAGTATTTTATGAGTATTCAAATTAATAATGAGTGTTGCACTTATTACTTGAATATAAGTGTCAATAAAACAAATGCCCTATAATCTTTGGCGTGTGCGGCGGGATCGGAAGATTCCGCCTATACAGACCACCTAAAGTTTGAATCGGTACGATTCAGATGGAACAAACCACGAGACTGAACCGCTGGCACGCTTGTTATGCCTATTCTTGCCAAAAATAATATTTTTTTAAATTCATCTTAATTAATTCAAATCAGTTATTCATTGTTAGAAAACTTTTTTCTATTCTTTTAACTTTTTGATAGCTCTAATTTTCTCTTTAGTTTCTTTATTATCCGGAGATATTTCAATACTTTTTTCATAATAAATCAAAGCATCGTTAAGTTTACCTATTTCCAAATAAGATTTACCTAAGTTGGAATATAAATCTGAATCTTCAGGAAATAACTCAATCATAAAGGAGTAAACTCTTATTGCTGTTTTAAAATCTTTTGCTTCAATCCATTTGGAACTCACTTTATCCAAATTTTCCTTGAAGATATTTATTTTAGGAACTTGCTTTAAGTAGTCTTTTACGCTAGAAAATATTTTATTATCTGTAACTATATCTTTGTCAGCTAATAACTCGATTTTTGTTAACGTACAATTATAGGAATTATAAAATTCTTGTCCTTGTTTATTATTAGGGAAAAGTTCAGGAATTATCAGTGAATGATTTCCTTTTGCCAATTCATTCTCAATATTGATTTTTATTACATTCTTGAAATTGTGGTTAAAGTATAAATAGATAATCCCTTCATTTAGATCATAAAGAGTAGAATAAAGTGTTCCGCCTCCCCAGTTGGTTTCTTGATGTAAACTATCTAATAATGATGTGCAGAAGCTAACACTTGTGTCCTGTTTTGTTTCTATTAGTTTTCTTCCTTTTTGATAATGTTTTATTGTAACATCATTTAAATTATCATATTGCGAAGGGTAAAAATTTGTTATGATATCATATGATTGATTTTTTATCTCTAATGAATCTCCTTCAACGACTAATTGTTTGCCAGATTTATCCACAAAATAAAACATTGACGTTTCCATTCCTCGTAAGTCCCGTTGAGAAAAATAATCCTTAACTTCTTCTACAGTTGAGCATTTTCTCATAATATATTGAAAAAAATCTTCATGTTCGGGAGGTTTTTTGTCAGCAAAATTGTTTATTTCTAAATAAGGCATCGAAAAACCATCAAATACTAAACCTTTTTCATTTATTGCTCCTTGTGGCCAGAAATCATCAAAACCAACATAGGTAACACCAAAATTTGTTTCGTCACCTTGTTCAAACCACATTCTTGAGTTTTGATTCCAATAATCTTCATTATTCCCAACCATAATCTTGCCGTTTGCCTTGATTATGAACATACTACATCCAAAAGAGAGATTACTCATCAATAAGAATGCTATTAGTATTGGTGTAAAATATTTCATCTTTAATTCCAGCTTACTTTGATTGAAATGTTTTCTAACTTGTGTGTATCATCTATTGTTGTTAATCCTCTTATTTGGTGGAATAGAAAAAATTGTATATATTTTTCTTTAATCATTTTTTAATCTCGTAGATTCAAGTAATAAGTGCAACTTTTGACGATTTTATTAATTGTCAAAGAAAAGTTGCACTTATGAGAAAATATAAACAGATAACCCAAGAGCAGAGATATGAAATATCAGGCTATTCACAAGC
>Ga0265594_1000054_pt1 | contig 90527 bp, 77 predicted proteins | sample saktaG_11_FD_190147 | JGI IMG/M metagenome (GOLD analysis project Ga0265594, IMG submission 190147) | Saline water microbial communities from Sakinaw Lake, British Columbia, Canada - sak_2011_5_24_80m | ecosystem: Environmental > Aquatic > Non-marine Saline and Alkaline > Saline ...
CCATTCTCCTCCCTTTATGATCGTCGGCATTACCATGTCAGGATTCAAGAGTTTGTGTTGTTTATCCGGCCTGCTTTTCCACTCCTCAGTTAACTCCTCCAAAGCCTGTAGTATCTTCACAGATTTCGAAATGGCGTTTACCGCACCTCCTTCACTCCAATGAGGTTGTACACCCACATCGGCATGACCAGCTCTGCCGAATACCGTTACTTTACCACTTGCATTTCCTCGCATAGCTATGAGTACATTCAGGTTAGTAGGTTCGGGAATAATTGCCGCATCGGCTGTATATCCTTTCTGGCAGCATGCCAGGGTGCCCATGCAGGTCATTTCCTCTTCAGGAGCTGTCTCCACGATTAAATCTCCAGCTAACTTAATCCCTGCCTGTTTAATAGATTTAACTGCCGCAAGCATGCTGGCAATGCCACCCTTCATATCACATGCTCCCCTGCCAAAAAGTTTGTCACCTTCTATTTCTCCTCCAAAGGGATCGTGACTCCAGTTCTCCAGCACGCCCACGGGCACTACATCGTAGTGTCCATTTAGAATCAACGATTTCCCTTTTCCGTGGCCTTTTAGCGTTCCCACGACGACAGGCATATTACTGAGGTCTTTCGTTGGCTCAATGCCGGACCCGGGGAAATCCTTGAGTTTCGCCGCATCAACTTCCCACATGTCGATAGTAAACCCCATTTCCTCCAGGTTTTTACGGATAGAGTTTTGCAGTTTCTTATAGTCATCGCTCTCTGCTTTGCCATCACCTGGAGGTGTAATGGTTTTAAAGCTTATAAGCTTCCTTAAATGCTGGACAAGTTCCTCTTTGTTTGCATCTATTAACTGCAGAACCTTTTTTTCTTTTTCAGATAACATTTAGACACTCCTTTTACTTATAGCGGTGAAAATGGTGATGGCGGCGGAAATAAGCTCGCTGAGTGCGACGATCAGGAGCCGCCATCACCATTGGGTTTACGTAGGAACGTAAACGCCTATTCAGTTATTTCAAGTGCACCTTAAAGAAAGTCCAGGGGTTAATCCACGGTGAAAGTCCCATTCCTTCCACATAGCCTTCAAATTTATCACTAACAGGATCTAGTGCTACTGTCCTGACCAGAAGTCCGTATGGCAGGTCCTCAGCTATCATCATCTGCATATCCATCACCAATTCTTTGCGCTTCTCCATATCTCTTTCGGCAGTCATTGTATTCAGCGCCTCATCGAACGCAGGATTGTCGTAATAGGATGTGTTCCATCCTCCGCCCCCATCGGCAAAACTGCGGGCAAATTCCCATATCCAACCGCCATTCGGTCCGGGCTCTTCTTCAGAAAAGCCAATATCGTACATGTCATTTTGTGGCGCATAGAGGTAAGCATAGAAAGTATTCAAGTCCAGTACCACCATATCAATACCTATGCTCACTTCTCCGAGCATTTCCTTAATCAGTGTCGCCATCTTAACCGCGCTAGACCAGGTCGACGTAACAATCAGGCTAAACTCCATGTTCTTCCCAGTTGTCGGGTCATTCCTTATGCCATCTCCATCACTATCTACATATCCAGCTCCATCCAGTAGCGCATTAGCCTTATTTACGTCAAAATCATACTGGGGCAGATTCGGATTATGCTCAGCTAGCTCCGGGTATATCCAGCTATCTGATTTCGAGCCATGGCCAAGGAATACCATGTCTATCATTTTATCTTTATCCATGGCATACATAATGGCTTGTCTTACAACCAGGTCTTGAATCGGGCCCTCTTTGTGCAAATTGAATGACAGCCAGTACATCCCAATACCCGGGCATTCTATAACTGTAAAGCCTTTGGCTTTGAAATTTTCCGCCGCCACCGGAGAGCAATAATCATATCCAATCATGTCTATCTCGCCCTTCTCCATAGCCATGTACATGGCGTCAAAACTACCATAGCTTTTATAAACCATCTCATCTACATATGGTATTTCATCATCCCAGTAATCTCTGTTGGCTTCAAACCAGACATATTCAGCAGATTTAAATTCCTTTACTTTAAACGGGCCTGAGCCAATGGCTTCGGCATTGTCAAATGCTGACATATTGTCTTTATACGGTTCCCAGATATGCTTGGGCAATATGGGGCACCAACTGAAAGCAGGATATTCACCACCAAGTGCAGTTCTCAGCGTAAATTGCACCGTATAGGTATCGATAACCTTTACAGAGCCAGCTTCAGTAAGTGTATCACTGAAGCACCATGATGGGTCTGCTGTAGGTAGATATTCAACTGAGAATGCTACATCCTCTGCTGTAACCGGAACTCCATCCTGCCAAGTAGCATCATCACGAATATGAAATGTCCAGGTTTGCCCGTCTTCGGTTTCCCAGCTGGTGGCTAACATGGGCAAGGGGTCAAAATCAGGTGCCGGTCCCATAATCCACAGCTGGTCATAAACCACAGGCCAGAAATCACAGCCCATGGCTGTATATTGCCATGCCTGGCCAAGCCGCAAGTTTTCCAGACATGCTCCGGGAGTCCAACCGACATTAAATCTCCCGCCATATTTTATTTCTCTTTCTTCTGATGGAGGAGTTACCTCTTCCTCCTCTGACGGGGGAGTTATTTCCTCTTCTTCTGATGGAGGAGTTACTTCCTCCCCTGGTGAAGGAGCACATTGCATCATCGGAACAGCTAGACTAAGCAACAAAATCACAGTTCCAACCAGAGTTAATAAACGTTTCCTTTTAATAACCATAGTCACCTCCCTTCTCCTTGATTAGCAATATCGAATATTACATTCCTCTCGCTTTTCCCTATTACAAGTTCTACTCCTGCACCATGAAATTGTCAATACCCATACGGTTAGCATGATAACGTCTCTATTAAATGCTAAAGTTCTTGGCTTACCTTGAGCAAGAAGCCTATTCTATAGACACTTCTCTTGAGACCACCTCATTGAATTTTACAGGGCCGCCCATATCAGCCATCATGCCGAGAAACTTCACAGGGTCAAGGCATTCAGCACAGATTACTCCTCTTTTGGCATCACCGCCCATGCACATTTTTGCTCCTACAGCTGCTGGTAGAGCAACGCCTATCAGAGTTGCTCCGAAATTTCTGTAGACTTCTGATTTCTCCTGGGCATTTGAAAAAAGGGTGAAAGGCCAGGATATTTTGTATGTCATCTCTTCTCCTGATTTGGCTCCTTCTATCTCCAACACACAGATTTCTGCATACTTCAGTGGAAGTCTGGTAGTGTTCTCATCTTCAGTGAAGAATGAATCAACAGGATGGCGCACTAGCTTCATCAAAACATCCATCGGCGCAACTTTAACGCCTTTTACCTCTATAGCTTCCTGGCCCGCAAATCCCATTTTAATAAAAGCGCCTGCTAATGTATCGACGGGATATTTGAAATCGCAATATTTAATGCCCTTGCCTATGAAGTGTGGCAGGCTTATTTGTTCCTGGTGTTGATGGTAAACAATCGAAACGACTCCAGCTGGATCAGGGAAAGTGTAATTTTCGCATTTGGAGAATATAGGATATTTTCTATATTTTCCATCTTCGAAGACGGTAGGTTCAACTGCATAGCCCCATAGTGCCCTAAATGGAGACCATGTCGGCTCCCATCCACTAACTACCTCTTCGGAACTCCCCAAGTGTTTCTCGCCGAGCTTGATACGTATTTCATCTACGCGGTCCAATTGATCACAAACATATCTGGCTAATACATTGACAACTCCAGGTGAGCCACCGCATCCGACCAGAGCTGTCAACCCAGCCTTTTCAAATTCATCACTAAGTTCAATGGGCCGTTTTTCTATTATCTGGCACAGGATATTATCTCTGGCACGTATATCCAACAAGGTGGGTTCGCCAAATGATGTATCTACATAATGAGCTCTGTTTTTTAGAGCAGCTTTCATTATATTCGAATTAAAAGTTGTCAACGTCAGGTTGATAATGACATCTACTCCTGTGGCTGCTTTCTCAACCTCTTCAATTTTAGCAGCATCAAGCTTCAGAACAGTGAGTTTATCGCTTTTTATCTTATCTTTAACTTTGTTGGCTAACTCCACATCTATATCGCCCAGTCTTATTTCCGATATGTCTTTGTCCCTGGCCAGAATCGAGGCACATGGGCCACCCTGCGCTCCAGCTCCTACTATTAATACTTTCTTCATATTTGTTCCTCCTTCGATTAATTTCTTTCTTCAAATTCTAACTCAAGCCTACTTCATTTACCACATTAACTAATTCCCACTGGCAACTAACAGGAGCTACCTGGCAGCCATCCATGCAGCTGGTCATAAAAGGAATGTGAATATGCTAAAATCTAATATAGCGATGCAGGATATTGATTTACCCTAAAAGACAATTTAATAAATTCCGTGTCGGTCTCTTTGGTACCGGCGTATTTTATGCTCAAGCATTGTAGTAGAAATATATTTTACACAAGATAAGTAAGGATATACGCAACAGATGAATATTATAGTCGTAGGCGCTGGTTATGTTGGTTTAACAACTGCCTGCTGTCTGGCAAACTCAAAGCACAGGGTAACCTGTGTAGAAACTAATAAAGCGAAGCTAAAGCTCCTGGAGCAAGGCTTGCCTCCTATTCGGGAAAATGGTATCACCCGCCTGCTCAAAGAAGGCCTTTCTTCAGGCAGGTTATCCTTTGCTCCATCCTTACCCAAACCTCTTCAAGTTGATATAGCCATGCTAACCGTGGGCACGCCTTCACTACCCAATGGCGCTGCTGACCTCTCTTATGTTTATCATGCTGCTGAGGAGATACGAAATGCTACCGAGCAAGATTTAATCTTGGCCATAAAAAGCACCGTGCCGCCAGGCACCGGAACCAGGTTAATAAAGCGTTACTTTGAAAACACCCCCATCACTTATGTTTCTAACCCCGAATTCCTGCGCGAAGGGCAAGGTATCTGGGATTGGTATCATCCCAGTCGCATTGTTATTGGAGCTGAGGATAAGCAAACAGCCGATAAAATTCGCCAACTCTACTTCGACATCGATGCCCCCGTGATATTCACCGACATCACCAGTGCTGAAACAATAAAGTATGCCTCCAATGCTTTTCTGGTAACCAAAATCTCCTTTATAAATGAAATTGCCAATCTCTGTGAAGCCATAGATGCCAACATCGATGATGTCACTAAGGGCATAGGGCTGGACCCGCGCATTGGACCTGCCTTCCTGCACGCTGGACTTGGTTATGGCGGCTCCTGTTTTCCCAAGGATGCCCGCGCTCTTGATTCCTCTGCCCTCAACAAGGGCTATGATTTTAGATTGTTGAAGGCAACTATTGAAGTAAATACCAGACAGCGAATTATGGCAATCCACAAGCTCAAACAGATATTAGGTGATCTGGCAGGAAAGGAAATTGCCCTACTTGGCTTAGCTTTCAAACCCGACACCGACGATATCAGGGAAGCTCCCTCTCTGGATATTATTCATTTACTTTATGAAGAGGGTGCTAAGCTACGAGTTTATGACCCCAAAGCAATGGAAAATGCCAGGCCTCTTTTACCTGCGGATATAGCCTTTGCCCCGGATCTGTATTCCGCCACCGCTGGTGCCAATGCCGTAGTTCTGGTAACAGAATGGCAGGAATTCATCCAGGCCGATTGGCAGGCTATCAAAAAACAGATGCAGGAACCTTATGTCATCTTAGATGGCCGCAACGCCTTAGCTCAAAGTAAGCTTATAGATTTAGGGTTCAGGTACATAGGAGTTGGAAGGAGGATGAAGTAAGCTATTGCCTGGGTGAAATTTTCTGGCTATAACCACAACTGTGTTTTGAAAACCGGTATATCCTGACCGCGGAGAATAAATGTTAAAACAAAGGTTGCCTGATATGAAGGCTCTTGTCCTTTGCGGAGGCAAGGGGACGAGGCTCAAGCCTCTCACCAATACCATCGCCAAGCAGCTTTTACCTGTGGCTAATAAGCCTATCTTGTTCTATGTTTTGGACCAGATTAAAGAAGCAGGCATTACAGATATAGGCATTATCATTTCTCCCGAAACTGGCTCATATATAAAAGAGGCTGCTGGGGATGGCTCAAGGTGGAATGCTCAGATTACTTATATCCTGCAGTCTAAGCCTTTGGGATTGGCGCATGCCGTAAAAACGGCACAGGGCTTCCTGGGCAATTCTTCCTTTCTCATGTTCCTGGGCGATAACCTCATTCAGGGTGGAATAAGCCAGTTTGCGGAACAGTTTAGCTCCAGCCCTCCTGATGCCCTCATTTTACTCAAATCCGTCAAGGAAACCCATCTCTTCGGTATAGCCGAGCTGAATGAAGAGGGAAAGGTATGCCACATTGAGGAGAAGCCGAAACATGCCAGAAGTGACCTGGCGGTGATAGGCGTATATATATTCTCTCCCGTTGTTCACGAAGCCATCGCCCAAATCAAGCCTTCCTGGCGTGGCGAACTGGAAATCACGGATACTATTCAGAGGCTCATCGACACGAGTAAGAACATACAGAGCTACATTTTGGACGGCTGGTGGCTTGATACCGGCAAAAAGGACGACCTTCTGGAAGCCAACAGAATTGTTCTTGACGACCTCCTCAAGCATGATGTAAAAGGCGAGATAGATAGTGCAAGCCAGCTAGTAGGCCGCGTCGAAATCGGAGAGGGGACGACGATAGAAAATAGCACTATCAGGGGTCCCGTATCTATTTCCGCTGGTTGCCATATCAGGAATTCATTTATCGGCCCTTTCACCAGCATAGGGGCTGGCACAGTTATACAAGATTCATCGGTGGAGCATTCAGTTATTTTGGAAAACGGCACCGTTCATCATATCGATCGCCTTGAAGATAGTCTAATTGGCAAAAACGTTGTGCTCAAAAAGACTGCCGAAGGATTTCAAGCAGTAAAGCTCTTCATTGGAGATGATGCCAGGTTGGAATTATAAGCAGCATAGCATAATATAAATATATGTAAAGGGAATATAGGGGAAAGCACTATGCCATTTACTTTCAAAAGTTTGGACATCGCTGAAGTAATTTTAGTCGAACCGAAAGTTTTTGAAGATGACAGGGGCTTTTTTATGGAAACATACAAAATGCCAGAATTTGTCGCTTCGGGCATAAGAGGAAATTTTGTCCAGGATAATTTCTCCCGTTCCAGCAGAGGAGTCTTGAGAGGGCTGCACTATCAGAATCCACCTTTTACACAGGGGAAATTGGTAAGAGTGGTAATGGGTGAGATTTTCGATGTTGCTGTTGATATAAGGAAAGGTTCACCCACTTATGGCAAATGGGTAAAGACAATCCTGTCAGAAGGAAACAAGAATATGCTCTATATTCCGGAGGGATTCGCTCATGGTTTTTGTGCCCTTTCGGAGATTGCTGAAGTGGCATATAAAAGCACAGGCATTTATTCCCCCCGGACTGAGACAGGTATTATCTATAATGATGCCGACTTAAATATAGACTGGCCAATTGAAGAGCCAATTTTGTCGTCAAAAGACAAAGAATGGCCCACTTTAAGAGATGCAGCTATCAAGTTTCATTATGAGGAGGAGACGAAATGAAACTCCTCGTTACAGGCGGCGCTGGCTTTATCGGCAGCAACTTCATTCATCATATTCTCAGTGAGCATACTGACTGGGAAATAATAAACCTGGACAAGCTCACCTATGCCGGAAACTTAGAGAACCTGAAGGACATTGAAAATGATGCCCGTTATCGTTTTGTGAAAGGTGACATAGGTGACAGGGAACTGGTCAACACTCTTTTGCAAGAGAGAATTGATGTTATTGTAAACTTCGCCGCTGAATCTCATGTTGACCGTAGCATCCTGGATGCCTCTCCCTTTATCGAAACTAATATCAAAGGCACTCAGACCCTTCTCGAAGGAGCAAGACAATACCAGACAGGAAAATTCATCCAGGTATCCACAGATGAAGTCTATGGCTCGAGCGAGGCAGGTAAATTTACCGAGCAATCACCTCTTTCCCCAAATAGTCCCTACGCTGCCAGCAAGACTGCCGCCGATCTCTTATGCCATGCATGCTGGAAAACTTATCAGCTTCCCGTAATCATAACCCGTTGCTCCAATAACCTGGGGCCATTTCAGTTCCCTGAAAAACTCATTCCCCTTGTTGTGACCAACGCCTTGGAAAATAAGCTAATCCACATCTACGGAGACGGACTGAATGTGCGAGACTGGATTTATGCCCTTGACCACTGCCGAGCCTTAGACCTGGCTATCCAGAAGGGCAAGCCTGGTGAGGTGTACAACATTGCCGCCAGCCAGGAGAAAACAAACCTGGAGCTTATCCACAAACTCCTGGATATAATGGGCAAGCCCCGAAGCCTCATAACTTTCGTTACCGACCGTCCAGGCCATGACCGGCGTTATGCCCTGGATGCCAGCAAGATAACCATGGAGCTGGGCTGGAAACCAGCATACTCCTTTGAAGAAGCTTTAACCACCACCGTTAACTGGTACCTGGATAATGAGCCCTGGTGGCGCCAGATTAAGAGCGGTGAATATGCCAGATATTACGAGGGAATGTATTCTCACAGATGAAAATCATAATCACCGGCGCCAATGGACAATTGGGGACTGACCTCTGTAAGGCCCTCTCACATTTTGACCTCGTGCCACTCACCCATAAGGACATTGAAATCACGGATATGAACTCCGTCAAGCAAGTATTTGGAAAATATAAGCCCGATGTAGTCATAAATACCGCAGCCTTCGTCCGCGTTGATGATTGTGAAACAGAGCAAGATAAAGCCTTTAGAGTAAACGCTTTAGGTACCCGAAATGTAGCCGTGGCTGCCCAGGAGCTTGGAGCAAAGCTGATTCACATGAGCACCGACTATGTCTTGGGCGGAGAAGCTGAGCCGCGCACCATCCCCTATACTGAATTTGATGTGCCTGTACCTCTTAGCATTTACGGCAAGTCCAAGCTGGCCGGAGAGACTTTTGTTTGCCACCTCTGCCAGAGGCACTTCATCATTAGAACTTCAGGGCTCTTCGGAACCGCCGGCGCCAGTGGCAAGGCTGGCAACTTTGTGGGTACCATGCTAAAACTTGCTAAAGAAAGAGATGAGCTAATGGTAGTAAACGACCAGATATTTTCCCCTACCTGTAGCAAAGACCTGGCCAAGAAGATAGCCTTGCTTACCGAAACTGAATACTACGGCACGTTCCACATCACCAACAAGGGAACCTGTTCCTGGTATGACTTTACCATGGAGATATTTAAACAGGCAGGATTGAAAACCACCGTTACTCCCATAAGCTCCGGTGAGTATCCTCAGAAAGCCAAAAGGCCTGGCTTTTCAGTTCTCGACAACTACCATCTCAGACTTTTAGGCATGGATGATATGCGCCCCTGGCAGGAAGCACTTAAAGATTATATGAGAAAGAAGGGGCATATGACCTTTTGACGGGAACAGGCTCTACCCCGTAGATAGTTTGTAGGGTTTATAGGGTTAAGCAAGAGAGTTCAGGAGATGAGTAGGGAACTCCACTAAAGTATGAATACAGTTCAGAGAATCGCCCAAAATACCGCGGTATTGCTCGCTTCCCGAGGAATATTATCAAACATTAGGAAAGCTATTAAACAAGCACAAAGACTACATTAGACGAGTTTATACGACATGCGGGGATTGGAATACTTCGTATCCGTTAACCTTGCAAAGAATCGAGCATCTAGCAGGGAGTGGAGCAGAACTTCTATGGAGACAATTACGAAAGGCCAAGCAAAAATGACTTACCCCAAGGTCTCCATCATAATCTTAAACTGGAACGGGCTTGAGTATACTATTGAGTGTCTTGAGTCACTGCAGAAGATAATCTACCCCAATTACAAGGTTATCGTGGTGGACAATGGCTCCAGGGGAAATGATGCCGAGGTGCTGCAAGAGCGGCTTGGCGCTTATATCCATTTGATTAAGAATGACAAGACTATGGCTTTGCCGAAGGGAATAATATTGGCATGCGCTACGCTCTGGCAAACTCACAGCCTAGCTATATCCTACTTTTAAACAACGATACTGTGGTCGGCCCAGAATTTCTTACCGAGATGGTTAAAGTAGGTAACGGTGACGCTACTATTGGGGTTGCTGGAGCTAAGATATACTACCATGACAATCCCAACCAACTGCAATTCGTCTGGGGCAAGATAGATCTATGGAGAGGGCGAGTGGTTCAAACCCCGAAAATAGTAGCCGAGAGAATAAAAAACATTGAACTCGATAACGGGCAGTATGACCATATAGAACAAGCCGACTGGGTAACAAGTTGTTGTTTTTGCTCAAGCGCAGTGCTCTGGAACAAATTTGGCTATTTGATGAAAATTATTTCGCTTATTGGGAAGAAACAGACTACTGCATAAGAGCTAAGAAAGCCGGTTATAAAATTGTCTATGTGCCTCAAGCAAAAGTCTGGCACAAACTTCAGCAATCGGCAAAGAGAATAAGCGGTTTTACTCGCTATTTCATGGTTAGAAATCGTTTTTGGTTCATGAGAAAACAGACTACAAAATGGCAATATGGGTGTTTTTTGCTTTACTTCTTTGTTTTCTATTTTTGGATTGCTACGGGATATTTCCTGATATACCTTCACAGCCCAGTGTTGCTCGTCAACTTCTATAGAGCAGTAAAAGATGGGCTGTTTAATTCTAAGGATGGGGCCAGACTCTATATGAAGGATTGAGTTTCGGCTCTGGTGCTGCTATCAGATCACGACTGTGGCGAGGGAATCTACCATGAAATTGCAGGACCTCATTATGTTCTTCTTCTGCTGGAATTTCTCTCCCTAACTTTAATTGCCTCCTTGTAAACCTCCAATGTCTTCTGGGCAATATCACCCCAGGAGAAATTTTCCCTCACCATTCTACAGGCATTCTCACCCATCTCCCGTCTCAGTTCATCGTTTGGCAGGAGTCTGATTATGGCTTGAGCCAAGGCATTAACATCTTTAGGCGGGATAATAAAGCCCGTTTTCCCATTTTCCACCATCTCTGAGAAGTTACCAACATCTGTCGCCACAACTGGCTTCTTAAAAGCCCCTGCTATAAGTATTATGCTGTTTTGTGTGCCAGCTATGTATGGCAAAACCACCACGGAAGCTTTCTCGAAAAGCTCTGCCACTTCTTCATCTGGTCATAAAAGGAATGTGAATATGCTAAAATCTAATATAGCGATGCAGGATATTGATTTGCACTAAAAGACATCCGTTAACCAATGTCAAACGAAGAATTGTATCTTGATATTTCCCTGAGAAAGGTAGCCAAGGGAGCAGGTATAGCTTTCGCGGGCACCTTCATCGGATTGATTCTTGCCTATTTCTCCAGAATGGTAATCGCCAGATGGCTGGGGGCTTCAGGTTACGGATTGATTTGTCTTGGCTTCACTACTATGACGGTAGTGGCAGGTCTTTCTCTGGTTGGATTGCCAGCAGCAATACAAAGATATGTTTCCTTTTACAAAGGGAAAGAAGATGCTGCGAGGATAAAGGGAGTCATAATTGGAGCGCTAGAAATAAGCTTTCCTCTAAGCGTAATTTTCGCCCTTCTCCTCTTCTTCGGTGCTGATTGGCTCGCTATCCACATTTTCCATGAACCGAACTTAATACAGGTTTTACGCATTTTCTCTTTAGGAATCCCCTTCTGGGCTTTAGCCAACAATTTCGTCTCCGCTACAGTCGGCTTCCAGAATTTACGATACCGTGTTTATGTAAATGAGCTATTTCAGAACACACTCAAATTAATAGCCATCGTTGCTCTACTCGCCTCAGGCTTCGAAGTCATTGGAGCTGCCTGGGGCTGGATTCTCGCCGTCATTGGCATGCCACTTTTGGCTTTTTATTTCCTTCAGAAAAAGGTGTTTCCTATTTTCAACACAAAGACAAAAACAATCTCTATGAAAAGAGAGCTTCTCTTTTTTTCCTGGCCGCTTATTTTTACCACCTTTGCAGGTTTGATTATGGGTTATATGGACACCCTGATGTTAGGATACTTCTCCACAGCACATAATGTTGGTATATACAATGCCGCATTGCCCACTGCAGGAGTATTACGAACAGGAAGTGGAGCTTTTGGTCTTATTTTCATGCCTGTTGCCTCTGAACTCTACGCCAGGAATAAAGAGCAGGACTTAAAAGGCATTTACACTACAGTAACAAAATGGGTTCTCTGTATTACTTTGCCTGCATTTCTTCTCATGGCTCTGTTTTCAGATTGGATTATGAAAATACTATTTGGCCCTGAGTTCGTTGCTGGCGCTCAAGCGTTAAGCATTCTGGGCTTTAGTTTCTTCATCTCCTCTGTATTCGGCCTTTCGGGGTCACTTCTTCATGTTTACGGCAGGACAAAGATTGTTATGGTCTGTAGTTTTGCTGCGGCTGGCGCTAACTTTATATTAAACTCCTTACTCATCCCCATCTATGGCATAAGCGGAGCTGCGATTGCCACCGGCATTTCGGTCCTCATTGGAGGGTTTTTACGATTTCTTTTTGTCCTCCGAATTGCAAAAATGCAGCCCTTCAAAAAAAGTTACCTCAAGCCTGTTATTGCATCCTCACTAGCTGTTTCCATTGTCTACACCATAACAAAATATCTAATCGGAGTTTCCATTCCTTCTTTGAGTGGAATGCTTTTCGTTTTTCTTGCCCTCTATTTCTTCCTGCTTTTGCTCTTCAAATCATTTGAGCCGCAGGACTTGATGATAATGAGGGCCATTGACCAGAGATTGGGGACGAAATCAAGCTGGATAAGAAGAATGATTCAGCGATTTTTATGATTTCCCAAATGCACGAAAACACCCATGCTATACTCTCTATTAAATTAAATTTTGCGACATTAGTTGATTACCATAAAAGCGCCAGGAAATATGAAAATCTTAATGCTGCTTTCAAACCCTTTCATGGTTGATCCTCGAGTTCACAAGGAAGCGAGGACACTGGTGGATGAGGGAAATGAAGTTGCTGTTGTCGTATGGGACCGCAGAGGAGAATATGGGCAGGAAGACTTCATAGACGGAGTAAGAATAGTTAGAGTTCATAACACTGGCTTAATGAAAGTGATGCCCAATGACTTGCTTCGTAATCCTATCTGGTGGAGAGTGGCATATAAAAAAGGATTGGAATTGTATAAGAGTGGCTTCGGGTTCGATACTGTGCATTGCCATGATTTGGATACTCTTCAATCAGGAGTCTGGTTGAAGAAGAAAACCGGTTGCAAACTGGTTTACGATGCCCATGAAATCTTCGGATATATGATAGAGGGAAATGTTCCCTGGGCTGTGTCAAAGCAGGCATTCAGAATGGAGAAGAGATTGCTGAATTGGGCTGACCACATCATAACTGTGAACAAAGCATTCCAGGCATATTTTGCCTCGCTGACAGATAAACCCATTACCATTGTCATGAATTGCAAAGAGCTTATCTATAATGAATATACATCACCCGACAATGATACATTTACGCTTATCTATATTGGCCTTATGACCAAAGGTAGATTTTTCCCGGAGATCATAAATTTAGTGGGTGGAGTTAAGGGCGTAAGGCTCATAATTGGCGGTAAGAAAGAAGGCATTTATTCTGAGGTTGAGAGAGTTTGTGAGAAATATCAAAATGTAGAATTCCTTGGCACTATACCTTCCAGTGAGATTCTGCCGCAAACCTATATAGCTGATGCTACATTTGTTCTGGCTGATCCCAGTAACAACAATAGTCGTACGACTGTTTTTAATAAGCAATTCGAAGCCATGGTTTGTGGCAGGCCGATTATACTAACAGAGGGCACTTACGCTGGAAAGATGACAGGGAAATTGGGTTGTGGATTAACGATTGCTTATAATGCGGATTCTATTCGGGAAGCAATCGAGGAATTGCGAGATAACCCCTCCCTGTGTGAAGAACTGGGAAGGAACGCGTTCAGGGCAGCGAAGGAGAGATACAATTGGGAACTGGAGAAAAGGAATCTCTTGAAGGTGTATGAGAAGATAAAATGAAAATTGACAATGAAGCAATAGCCGAATATCTGACCATTGGGTACACATTGGATTGGAAGACATTCGAGGAAGGGAAGAAATACAAACCAAGGAATATGAAATTTCCAAAATTGAAAACACGTCCCGATGTAACCATTTCTGATATCAAAAAAGAATTAGAAAACTATTTTATGAAATTCGCTGGCAAGAAAGTTGCGGTCATGCTCAGTGGCGGCAAAGACAGCAGGCTTATCGTAGAAATGTGCAATTCTCTGAGTTTAAATACTACGGCTATAACCATCGGCTACAGAAGGGACTCGAGGGAAAACGTTATCGCTGAGAAAGTTAGTTTGGCATTAGGCATACCGCATGTGTTTTTGGAATTGAAGCCAGAAATCTACTCGGAGGAAAACCTGAGACAAAGCATTCTATTGTGTGAAGCTGATCCAACTTCTTTACCTTTCCCAAGTCATTACTATTACAGAGATACACTCTCCTGCTTTGATGTTGTCCTTGACAGTCATTATATAACTTGTCATCTTCGTGAAGACAGATTCTATCAACCGAAAGACAATATGAAGAGATTACTTCGAGCTACCACTTTTGACAGTATCATAAAAGAAGCAGCCAGAGAAAAGGTAAAACAACGACTAATACTGCAAAATGAGAATAAAACACTCAATGAAATGTGCTTGCAAGAAACTAACAACGCTCACTTCAAAAGGCATGATGTTACCAAAAACCTGTTCAATCTGGACTACCCCCCCCACGATGAAAATGTACTAAACGCGATCTGGTCATTACCAGACAAGGGAATAGTGAAAGCAATCCTGAAGAAGTATAAATATAAGACCAGACACTTGCCATGCACCAGAAGCCCTTTCCCACTCTACTTTCCATGGATAGTCCATTATGGATATAAATATCTGAAGAATTTAACAGGAGGAGTGAGAGGTGGATTAATAAGCAATGCTGATATGGGGCCATGGTGCGGTTATGAGAAAATCCACATGAACATAGTAAAGAACCTGGCAGAAAAATTATCCCTATCAAATTCCCTGGATTTAGAGTTTCTTGACAATAGTATGATAAAAAGGAAAATTGCAGGAATAACCAGGAGAAGAGACTACGCCAATAGCATTGATAGGTTAGTAAAAGTAAAGATATGGCTTGAGGAGGCGAGGTGGACATTGACAATGAAGCAATAGCCGAATACCTAACCATTGGTTATACATTGGATTGGAAAACATTCGAGGAAGGGAAGAAATACAAACCAAGGAATATGAAATTTCCAAAATTGAAAACACGTCCCGACGTAACCATCGCTGATGTTAAAAAGGCATTGGAAAACTATTTTATGAAATTCGCTGGCAAGAAAGTTGCGGTCATGCTCAGTGGCGGCAAAGACAGTAGGCTTATCGTAGAAATGTGTAATTCTCTGGGTTTAGACACCACGGCTATAACCATCGGCTACAAAAGGGACTCAAGGGAAAACGTTATCGCTGAGAAAGTCAGTTTGGCATTAAGAATACCGCATATGTTTTTGGAATTGAAGCCAGAAATCTACTCGGAGGAAAATCTGAGACGAAGCATTCTATTGTGTAAAGCTGATCCAACTTCTTTACCTTTCCCAAGTCATTACTATTACAGAGATACACTCTCTAGCTTCGACGTTGTCTTTGAGGGGCATTATCTAACCTCCGGTTTTCGTGAAGACAGATTCTATCAACCGAAAGACAATATGAAGAGATTGTTTCGCGGCACTACTTTTGACAGTATTGTAAAAGAAGGAGCCAGGGAGAAGGTAAAACAGCGATTAATGCTGCAAAATGAGAACAAAACATTCACTGAAATGTGCTTGCAAAAATTGAAAGATGACTTCATGAAATTTGATATTACCAGGAATTTATTCAACCTGGAATGGCCAGGCAATGATGAAAATGTACTAAACGCGATCTGGTCTTTACCCGACACGGGAATAGTGAAAGCAATCCTGAGGAAGTATAAATATAAGACCAGGCGCTTGACTTGTACCAGAAGCCCTTTCCCACTTTACTTTCCATGGATAGTCCACTATGGATACAAATATCTGAAGAATTTGACAGGAGGGGTGAGAGGTGGATTGATAAGCAATGCTGATATGGGGCCATGGTGTGGTTATGAGAAAATCCACATGAACATAGTAAAGAACCTGGCAGAAAAATTACCCTTATCAAATTCCCTGGATTTAGAGTTTCTTGACAATAGTATGATAAAAAGGAAAATTGCAGGAATAACCAGGAGAAGAGACTACGCCAATAGCATTGAGAGGCTAGTGAAAGTAAAGATATGGCTTGAGGAGGCGAGGTGAAAATTGATAATGAAGCAATAGCCGAATACCTAACCATCGGCCGCACATTAGATTGGAAGACATTTGAGGAGGGAAAGAAATACAAACCAAAGAATATGAAACCTCCAAGGTTGAAAGCACGCCCCAATGTAACCGTTGCTGATGTTAAAAAGGAATTAGAAACCTATTTTATGAAGTTCGCTGGGAAGAAAGTTGCAGTAATGCTCAGCGGCGGCAAAGACAGCAGGCTGATCGTAGAAATGTGTAATTCTCTGAGTTTAGACACCACGGCCATAACCGTCGGCTACAAAAGGGACTCAAGGGAAAACGTTATCGCTGAGAAAGTCAGTTTGGCATTAAGAATACCGCATATGTTTTTGGAATTGAAGCCAGAAATCTACTCGGAAGAAAACCTGAGGAGAAGCATCCTGTTTTGTGAATCTGACCCAACTTCTTCACCCTCTCCAACTCATTACTATTACAGAGATGCACTCTCCAGCTTTGATGTTGTCTTTGAGGGGCATTATCTAACCTTCATTCTTCGTGAAGATAGATTCTACCAGCCGAAAGACAATATCAAGAGATTGCTTCGCGATACCACTTTTGACAGTATTGTAAAAGAAGGAGCCAGGGAGAAGGTAAAACAGCGACTAATACTCCAAAATCAGAATAGAACACTCAATGAAATATCTTTACAAAAATCTAAAGATACTCACTTTAAGACATTCGATATTACCAAAAATTTATTTAACCTGGAATGCCCAGGCAACGATGAAAATGTATTAAGCACTCTCTGGTCTTTACCCGACACGGGAATAGTGAAAAGAATCCTCAAGAAATATAAAACTTGCAGTTTGCCATGCACCAGAAGCCCTTTCCCACTCTACTTTCCATGGATAGTCCATTATGGATATAAGTATCTGAAGAATTTGACAGGAGGGGTGAGAGGTGGATTGATAAGCAATGCTGATATGGGAGGCTGGTGCGGTTACGAGGATATCTATATAAACATAATAAAGGATTTAGCAGAGAAGTTATCCTTATCAAATTCCCTGGATTTGGAGTTTCTTGACAATAGTGTGGTTAAAAGGAAAATCGTAGGAATAGCCCGGAGAAGAGACTACGCCGATAGTATTGAGAGGTTAGTAAAGCTAAAGATATGGCTTGAGGAGGCGAGGTGAAAATCTGTATATTCGGGTTGGGCAGAATAGGCCTTCCCATTTCCTTAATTTGTGCCGATAGCGGATATGAAGTTGTGGGTATAGACATGAACGGAGACCTGATAAACGACCTCGGGGGAGGCAAGATCTCTTTTTCTGAACCAGGCACTGAAGAATTATTAGACAGACATTTAAACAAGAACTTCTATCCCAAGCATACCAGTGAAGAGATAATTTCTGACTTGAGAGAGGCTAATTACATCATGATAGCGGTGGGAACGGAATTTGCAAAATACCCCAGAATGCCCAGACTTTCAACGCTTTTTTCAATCATCGGCACCTTAATAGGTGCAGGATTAAGGGATAAGACAATTATTTTAAGAGTGACTCTCCCCATTGGAACGACAGACCAGGTTAAAGAAATGATTGAAGACAAAACGGGTTTCAAAGAAGGCAAAGACTTTTGGCTTTCGTTCGTACCCGAACGCATTATGGAAGGCAAGGCTATTCAAGAAGAGAGAAAGCTACCTAAAATCGTTGGCTGCTACAGTGATGCTGGCTTTTCCAAAGTTGAGCAATTTCTCCAGAAGATTGGGGGAGAGATAATCAGAGCCTCCAACCCCCGAACAGCAGAATTTATTAAACTCATGGACAATTCCTGGAGGAATACCCGTTTTGCATTCGCAAATGAACTGGCATATTTAGCTGAAGTAAACAGCATAGACGTGGTGGAGGCGATAAACAAGGCTAACCATGGGTATGGAAGAAATCAAATAGCTAGCCCCGGGCCGGTAAGTGGTTATTGTCTGGGAAAAGATCCCTATTTACTGGAGTTCGCCTTTGAGAGAATTGCCAAGGAAAGAGGCTTTAATTCTATTTGGTACTACGGGAGAAGAGCGAATGACTGGTTGTGCGAAAAGATCATTCAGGAAGTGGAAGGCAAGAGAGTTTTAATAGCCGGGTTAGCTTTTAAGGAAAACATAGACGACTTCCGGTATAGCCATGGAATTGAGATTGCAAGAATCTTAGTTGGTAAGGGCTATTCAGTAAGTGTATGTGACCCCTACTTAGACAAAAATCATTATACGAGGCTTCCAGAAAATGTGGCGGGGAAAGTAACGAAATGTGATTCTCTGGAAAGTGCTATTGGGCATGCGGACACTGTCATTTTTGCTGTTCGCCACAGGGAATATCTGAATCTCGATTTGGAAGAACTTTTGAAAACTAAGAAGGGACACATAAAAGTTATTGACCTCTGGAACATGTTTGGAAACAAATTGGATGGCGAGTCCATTATTTATAAAGGATTTGGAAGATGAAGCATAAAAAAGTGCCGCAAGTAAGTGTGATTATACCTACATTTGGAAGGCCGGGCTTGCTAAAACGAGCGATCAATAGTGTTTTAGAACAAACATTTCAGGATTTTGAGATAATAGTTGTGGATGACAATAATCCAGGCGAAATAAAAAATCAAACACATGAAGTAGTCCGAGAACTTGGTGATGAAAGGCTAAGATATGCCCCACATGAAAGAAATAAGGATAATGCCGCTGCTAGAAATACAGGCATTAATTTAACAAAAGGTAAATACATTGCATTTTTGGATGATGATGATATTTTTCTCCCCCAAAAATTGGAGGAACATATGAATATTCTGGGTGAATCCGCCGAAGACGTTGTATTAACTTACTCTCAGCACTATGGCATAGATAGAGGAAACAATTACAAGGTACTCACCCCAACCAATAATGAGGGGAGGAGCGGGTACATATATGAATATATGCTGTACCGTTATTTCGAAAAGACATGCTATCCTCCAATTCTATTCCAGATTTGGGACGCCTTAATCAAGACCCAATTCATACAAGATATGCGTTTCGACAAAGGAGGAGAGGATGGCTTCTTACTGCGGCTTGCCAGAAGAGGAAAGTTTATTTTTGTTGCTAAAGCCTTACACGTTCAATATCTGGAAGGGGAACGATTATCAAGCCCAACAACTTTACCAGATAATCTAAGAGCCAAGCGCCGTACGGACACAATATATAAAGAACATTCTAAATACATGGCTGAGCACGGAATCAAGTTTGACCGTTCACAGAAGATAGCTATGCAGTCCTTAGTTAGAGGAACAAGGTTTATCAGGAAAGGAAATATAACCGAGGGAAGGAAAATGATACTCTACGCACTCAAGTTAAAACCTTCGTTGTATGGTTTACTTGCCTTCTTATTATCCTTCGTGGGAAAGTCCTTTTTTGTTAGGGCTTTAAAAATCAGGCAAAAAATTCTTGGAGGGCTAGCATGAAATTAAGTCCAGGAAAAAGGACTCACGCTGTTAATCATCTAGGTAAATATTATGTAGATATGAAAAAAAAGCTTGAATGGTACACTGGCTCAATCCATAAGCTGGACAAAAACGGAGTTCTTCTCTATAAGGTTCCCTATACCGCTAATTACGATTATTACCCTGTTGATATTGCAGAATATGCATTGGGTAACTTTGAAATGTACCTGGATAACGGAAGTGAACATCATAAAGGTGCTTTTCTCAAGCAAGCTGATTGGCTGGTCAGTAACATTACAATAAAAACAGAAGGCTTTGGCGTCTGGGAGCACAATTTTGTGCTCCCCTATTATGACTTTAAAATTCCCTGGGTTCACGGCATGGCACAGGGAATAGCTGTGTCTGTGTTACTTAGAGCGCATCAGCTCAGCGGCGACAACGCTTATTTAGAAAGTGCAAAAAAGGCATATGGAATTTTTGAAAAAAGCATGGAGGAAGGTGGTGTTAGATACGTTGACGAGAATGGGAATATATGGCTTGAGGAGTATTCTGTATCACCACCACCACATATATTGAACGGCTTTATTTTCGCTTTGTTCGGTGTTCATGATTTCTATAGTGCTACAAAAAACGAAAAGGCTCTGGATTTGTGGAAGGCTGGAGTTCAAACTGTGGAAGAAAATCTGAGCCTATATGATTTAGGATATTGGTCTCGATATAACCTGGTACATCAACATCCAGCTACAAGATCCTATCATGCTTTGCACGTCAAGCAATTAAAAGTTCTTTGTGAATTAAGTGGCAAAACAATTTTCGGCGTATATGCAGAGAAATGGGAAAAGTGTTTGAACAACCCAACTAATAGAGGAAGAGCAGCTCTAGGAAGGGGAGCAGTTCATATCAAGAGGCATGGAATAAAGGGCAGCATCGTGACTTATTTCGCCATACGGAAGTGGGCGAGGCGATGAAACAGAAAGATAAGACAGAAGATAAAGTAAGAATTTGCTTCGTAGGCGATTTATCACTTTCCTTTGTTAAAAGAGATTATGAAATTTTGGAAAAACATTTTGGTGTTGATGTTGTTCAACCTCCAAAGAAGAGAAATTTATCGTGGCTAAAATACATTCTTGCTTTAGCAAGAGATGTCTTCCAATCTGATTTGTCTTTTTGCTGGTTTGCAGGATGGCATTCAGTATTTGCAGTTTTCTTTGCCAAGTTATTTGGGAAGAAGTCTATTGTTGTCGCCGGAGGATTCGATTGTGCTTACGTACCAGAAATTGGCTATGGTGCATTTTTGAAAGGCAAATTCTTGAAAGAAGGATTACCAGCGAAATATGTTTTTAAAAATGCAGATAAAATTCTAGTTGCAGACTTATCTCTGAAAAGCGACATTATCAAGAATGCAAAAGTAAAAGGGAACACCATTGAACACCTTCCATCTGGATATGATTCAAATCATTGGAAACCGAAAGGTAGGAAAGAGAGTATTGTTTTAGCTGTGGGTACCGGGAATGAACCAGTAATAAGAAAGAAGGGGTTTGACACATTCGTTAAGGTAGCAAAATACTTCCCATCCATTAATTTCGTATTGGTTGGCAGGCACATTGATCGCTCCACTAATCACTTAAGAAACACTGCCTCATTAAACGTAAAATTTACAGGTTTTGTCTCGGATGAAGAGTTACATGAGTGGTACCAGAAAGCGAAAGTGTACTGCCAATTATCAAGATACGAAGGATTAGCAGACGCTTTATGTGAAGCAATGCTTTGTAAATGTATACCAGTAGGCACAAAATATTGTGGTATCCATACAGCAATTGGTGATACCGGGTTTTATGTAGAATATGGCGATGAGAAGGCAACTGCAGAGGCAATTAAAAAGGCTTTAGACGCGCCTGACGATTTAGGAGAGAAAGCGAGACAGAGAATAAAAGAAATGTTTCCTTTAGAAAAAAGAGAAAAGGAAATCACAAGAATAATAGAAGATGGATAGAACTATGAAGCTAATGGTTGTTTGCTCCGTGCAGGATAGCAACTATTTCCCCTGCTCCATAAACAACGCAAAAGCTCATTGTGAGCAAGAGTATGGGGAAAAATGTTTGAACAACCCAACTAATAGGGAAAGAGCAGCTCTAGAAAGGGGAGCAGTTCATATCAAGAGGCATGGAATAAAGGGCAGCATCGTGACTTATTTCGTCATACGGAAATGGGCGAGGCGATGAAACAGAAAAGCGAGGCAAAAGACAAAGTAAGAATTTGCTTCGTAGGCGATTTATCACTTTCCTTTGTTAAAAGAGATTATGAAATTTTGGAAAAACATTTTGGTGTTGATGTTGTTCAACCTCCAAAGAAGAGAAATTTATCGTGGCTAAAATACATTCTTGCTTTAGCAAGAGATGTCTTCCAATCTGATTTGTCTTTTTGCTGGTTTGCAGGATGGCATTCAGTATTTGCAGTTTTCTTTGCCAAGTTATTTGGTAAGAAGTCTATTGTTGTCGCCGGAGGATTCGATGTTGCTGATGTGTCTAAAATCAACTATGGAGCTTTCACAAATTTTAAGGAAAGACTGCCATCCAGGTATGTGTTGAAAAATTCCGATTTGATAGTATCTGTTTCAAAATCGAGTCAACGAGAACTCCTGCAAAAGATTCGACCCAGGGAAAATGTCCTTATTTACAACGGCATTCCTTTAGAAAAGTTTGCAGCCAGGAATTCAGACAAGGAGGCGATAGCAATTACAGTTGGCACCGTCAAATGGTCCAATTTGAGGCGAAAAGGTATAGAAACATTCGTTAAGACAGCTCAGTATCTCCCCAATACGCCTTTTGTTGTTGTAGGCAAATTTGGTGACGATTCCATTGCTTACCTTAAATCAATTGCACTTTCAAATGTTGAGTTTACAGGCTTCGTTTCTGATAAAGAGCTCTTGGGATATTATCAAAAAGCCAAGATTTATTGTCAACTTTCTTATCATGAATCATTCGGCATAGCACCAGCAGAGGCGATGCTTTGCAGATGCATCCCAGTTGTCACAGGAAGGTTTGCCTTGCCAGAAATTGTTGGTGATACCGGGTTTTATGTAGAATATGGCGATGAGAAGGCAACTGCAGAGGCAATTAAAAAGGCTTTAGACGCGTCTGACGATTTAGGAGAGAAAGCGAGACAGAGAATAAAAGAAATGTTCCCGATGGAAAGAAGAGAAAAGGAAATCACAAGAATAATAGAAAATGGATAGAACTATGAAGCTAATGGTTGTTTGCTCGCAGGGCTTTAGCCCTGAGTATTTCACCGGTAGCGGCGTGTATGTCAATGGAATTTACAAGTATATCCCATATACCAAATATCTCAAGATTCCTGCTATGCTAGTGCCTATCAAGGGTTTATATCCTTTTTTTAATCTCTTGAACCATTTCAAAACAAGGAAATGCATAGCTAAAGAATTACAGCATGAAAGCTCGACCTACGAAATCATTCATAATATTAATGTGATTGCCTTTCCTGAAATAAAGGGACCGAAGGTAGTTACGACAGTTCATCATGTCGGCCTTGGATGGAGACCAGGAATTAAGACCAGAATATCTGCTCCTATAGACTTCATGATGGAGAAATCAATGATTCATAACTCAGATTATATTATCGCAGTTAGTGATTTCACCAAAGGGAGAATCCTCCATTATTTCTCTTTTCCTGAAGAAAGAATCAGAGTTATACCTAATGGCACAGATACCGATGTATTTTACCCCCGAGGACTATCCGAGGAAAGGTTTATCTTATTCCCAAATGCTTTGCGGTATCCTTATCGTAAGGGTACCTATTTCATTCTTCCCATCCTGAAAAAACTGATGAGATTATATGACCGGGCATGTATTATCATCGGCAGATTATCACCTGAAGGTAAAAGAATTATCGATGATACATCCAATAAATTCAGATATGCAGGTTTTGTAGATACAGAAGACCTCGCCAAACTGTATAGCCAGGCGATGTATGTAATATTCCCCTCACTATACGAGGGATTTGGACTAATACTAGCAGAAGTCATGGCTTCCGGCGGAGCCATAGTTTCATCTGATGTCGGTTCCGTCGCCGAATATTGCAGGAGTGGAATAAATGGATTCGTTTTGCCTCATAATAGAGAAAAATGGTTGGAGGTTATGAAAGAGCTTATAGAAAACCCCGATTTAAGAGAAAATATAAGAAAGAATAATCGGCAGGAGAAAGCCCGTTCTTGGAAGGATTGTGCCATGGAGCATGTGAATTTTTTCAAATACATTGTTGAAAACGGTTGATTCTGTGACTAACTACGTGTAAACAAGGAGAGAAGGCTAACAATAGACGATGACAAGAAGGGTATTAATCTTGGCTTTGGATGCCCTGGAGTTAGATTCAGCTCCGGAATGAGGGAACATGAGAATTGCTGAATTAGTTTCCAGAATACTGCCAGAAGGCCAATATAAAGAGGGCTTGAGAAGAATATTCTATGACTATCATAATCCTTTATATCCTGTTAACAAGATAATAGGCCAATCTGCATTATGTCCGGATGGGATGCTGTTCATAAGATTGAATAACGGCTTCCAATGCTACGGCCTTCCCGATGGAGGCGAATATAATAATAGTTTTCGGTTTGGCTATGGCAATCCTCAAAAGTTGGATAGACTAAATGCAGTTTTTGGTTTGTTTTACTATCATCTATATGAACAGTTTATCCAGAACATATACGAAAGAGAATATCACCTGCAAAAAGGAGATGTCGCCATAGATGTCGGCGCTGCTTTTGGTATTAATGCCATAATCTATTCAAAACAAGTCGGAGATGAAGGAAAGGTAATTTCAATCGAGCCTGCTGAAGATAACCTGATGTGCCTGAAGAAAAATATTGAATTGAATAAACTCAAAAATGTAACGGTAATTCAGAAAGGATTATGGAGTAAAAAGGATAGACTCAGATTCTATCTCAAACCGGTTCCGGGTGGTCACTCATTAGTCACTGATAAAGATGATGCCGTAAGAATTACAGAAGTAGAGGTGGATACATTGGATAATATTCTAACAGAACTGGGCATATACAGAGTTAATTTTATCAAGATGGACATAGAAGGAGCAGAAATCGAGGCATTAAGAGGAATGGAAGAAACTCTAGAAAATAATGACGTGAAACTGGCAATCGCTTCCTATCACAAAGTAAATGGGCAGCCAACCTACAAGACTATTATCCCCATGATGAGAGAAATGGGATTCAATTTCCATTTCAAGGATGGAATCTCATATTTTGAGAAATGGTAGATGAAAACAGCCCATGAAGGAGGGGTTTTCAATATAGGGGGAAGATCAAATATTTCTGTGAATGAAACTATTGAGATATTGGAGAAATCAATCAAAAAGAAAGCAAGAGTAATATGTATCGAAAAACGAAGAGGAGATGTTGAGCACACCTACGCTGATATATCAAAGGCAAACAGATTGCTTGGATATAAACCGAAGATAGGAATTAAAAAGGTATACGCGAAGACATAAATTGGATCATAGCTACTAAACATACTGTAAAGGCCCAACATGTATAGGAAAAAGAGCAGGAGATGAGATCAAAAGTTTGTTTCCGATAGAGAGAAGAAGAATTAATAGACATCGTGTATACAGTGAAGGAATGACAAAATGATAAAAAGATACTTTACGCCTGTAGCAGATTCAAAATCTTATGGAGCAGCTTCAATGCAAATCATCTTAGACGGAATAAAGTTTTCTTCAGAAATAGGATTTGAACCGATAATCCTTGGAGAACGAAAAAACAAATTAAGGTATTATACAAGGATACTCAAATTCTGGAGAAAAACAGATGTAGTTCTTGCTATGTATCCATACATATGTCCACCAGGAGTCGATAACAATCACTTCAGAACTTTGGAAAGTAGTTTAATAAATAAGATGAATAAGAATAGGTTCTCAATACTTTACATAGTTGATTTACCAATTGAACAACGTCTTGCTACTACCGGAGATACATATGCAATGGACCGAAAAGCCTATGAAATCGAAAGAAAAATCTTTGAAAGTTTTGATATGTTGTGTGTGTTTAATGAATATATGAAGAGGGCGATACAGCAAAAATACAAAATTCAGAGCAATAAGTTTATTGAGTTTGCAATCTTGGATTATGGTGTTGAATACAAACCAATAAAAGAAAAGGAGCTCAGTGAACCAATAAAATTAGTATATCCTGGAGGGGGAATAGATCAAAAAAGCGGAAAATGGATAGAAATTATTCCATACTTTAAAAATATAGTTTATGAATTTAGTGGACTTAATGGCGAGTGGATTAATAATTTGGGAAGGGACAACATAACATATAGAAGACTTATTCCAAAAGAAAGTTTTTTTGACTTTTTATCTCAAAAGGATTTTGGGATCATTTATAGGGAGTTTTTTGATATAAACTATTACCAGTTTACATCTACATCAAAATTCTCTGCATATATGATAGCAGGCTTGCCGGTTCTTTGTCATTCTAAATTTTCATATATTTCAGGTTTGCTCAATAAGTATAAGGTGGGTTTCCCTTTCGATTCTTTCGATGAAATACCAAGAATTGTTAATAAGTTAACTGAATCAGAATATAATAGAGTAAGAAATAATTGTTTGAAACTTGGTGAAAAACTTCAAAATGGGTACTTTTTCAAAAAAGCTGTTGGAGAAGCTCTTAAGAATAGCTCTATATCAAAACGCTACTTAGCCCCTCCTTGATATATCTAACATCGCTAGGTTCGAGGGGGCGCTCAAGAAGGGCAAACCCGAGATATTCAACACCGACCAGGGCAGTCAGTTTACCAGTGAGGCCTTTACTGGGCTCTTGCAGCAGCACGGAGTCAAAATCAGCATGGATGGAAAAGGGAGCTATAATGACAACCTGTTTATCGAACGGCTGTGGCGATCAGTAAAGTATGAGGTGGTATATCTGAAAGCATATCAGGGCGGAAGAGATGCCAGAGTCAGTCTCGGTAACTACTTCCGATTCTATAACATCGAGCGTCCCCTCCAGGCTCTGGACTATCGGACACCGGACGAGGTATTCACCTCAACTCCGGTAGAAGTCAATAGTAGAGGTATGGTAGAATCCTTAACATTAGATGCTTTGAGGATAGCGGGACCCAATCTTAATATTGCCCCTATCCTGTCCTAACAATGGGACCCACCTCAGTTCTTACCCGCTCAATGAATTCAGGATGCAGACAACCTCCCTCCTGCTAACCTACTCCACCACCAGAACAGTGTATCTAATCCCTCATTAGTTGCCTCTCACAAGAGCAACAATTTCCCCTGCCCCGTAAACAACGTAAAAACTCATTGTGAGCAAGAGTATGGGGAAAAATAGTTTGACATTTCGTTCCTGAATAGCAACATAACTCGCATTCGTTAATGCCATCAAGAAGGGAATAAAAATCAACGGCGAAAAAGTCATAATGCATAGAATTAGAGGGCCAAAATGATACCACCGCAGGAATTTCTTGAATTTCTTCCCCACCCTTATTCTGGCTTTGCCAAAACTATACATCTGTCTGGCAAATCTGTTAAAACCAGTTCTATGTTGGTGATAAACGAAAATATCGGGAATGTAGAACAGGCGGTAGCCCTTTTCACCAAGGCTGGCATCCAGCCCTAGGTCCTCACCTACATTATACTCTTCGCCAAAACCACCAACTGCTTGAAGCACTTTCTTGAAATAGGCAGAGTTTACTGGAGGATTATGTAAAGTTTGTTGCGCTCGTTTATCCATAGTAACATTCCGAGCACGGAAGGATATCAATGGCGACCTGATTGTTCTGGCTATAGCCACTGGAATCAAGGAGCCAGTTTCCAACACAGGGTAATTAGGCCCCCCAATTCCAATTATTCTTTTGTCTTCCTTATTTAACTCCAGAAGTTTATTTACTAATTGCTCAATCCATGTAGATGGCACAGTACAATCGCTGTCAGTAAAACAGATAATATTTCCTTCAGCAACTTCAATGCCCTTGTTCCTGTTTACTCTGGAAGGTACGCCGTCAAGGATTTTGTCAGCATATCTACTGGCTATCTCCTTAGTTGCATCAGTGCTCCCGGCATCAACCACGATTATTTCATATTCGTAGCCAGTGTTATTATTCCTTATAGAAACCAGGCAACTTTCCAGCGTTTCCGCACTGTTCAGCGTTGGAATCACAACCGAAACTCTAACTCTGGATATATCGTGTTGTCGCGTCATCTGGCAAGTCTTTTCTTCATCAAGTAAAGGAGATTATGGAAACCGTCTCTCAATATTCGTAATTTTATCTTCCCCACACGAGGTCTGTACGTTATCGGCATTTCCCTGTAGCGAAGTCCGGCAAAATAGCAAGCTTCTATTTTAAGCTCCTCGGAGAATGGCATCTTATCCGACTTCAACATTAACCCATCGAGAATATCTTTCTTAAATACCCACATGCCGGATTGGGAATCATGAATGTCAATCCCGAACAAGAGCCGAGTGGTTAATGTGAGGACGCCATTGCCAAATCGGTTGTGGAGGGACATGGCACCTTTTTCTATACAGGCGAAGCGGTTGGTGGTAATAAAATCCAGCTCTTCGTCTCTGAGCACTCTTACTAATTCAGGGATGCTTTCCACAGGGTAAGTCAGGTCAGCATCAGCAGTGGCAATTACCTCTCCGGTGGCATGAGCAAATCCTGTTTTGTAAGCTCGCCCATAACCTCGCCTTGGCTCAACAATAACTTCAGCTCCAGCCTTCTTTGCCACATCTCTAGTCCTGTCTTGCGAATCTCCATCTACTACCAGGATTTGGACAGCGAATCCCATTTTCTTGAGCTCATCCCTGGGAATAGCTCCAATTACTCCTCCTATTCCCTCCTCTTCGTTTAGTGCCACTATAACGATACTTAGCTTATTCATTATTGCTCAGGGTGTCTTTTATTGCCTGTCTTACAGCCTCATCTGAATTATACCTGGCCTTCCAGCCTGAGTTCTCCATCTTAGTCATATCAAACCTGACCTGAGGGACATCACCCTTCCAACCACGATTGCCGCCCGTATATTTAAACTCTACTCTGGATAAGCCCATAGCTTTAACCACCATATTGGCAATAGCAGTTACGTTAGTGAAGGCATCAGTGCCAAGGTTCAGCACATTGATTTGCTCTTGAAAATGGCCAAGTCCAAAGAGGATACCATGAACACAATCATCAACATAAAGATAGGGTTTCTCCTGAGTACCATCACCAAGTATCTCAAGCTCCCCTGAGTTTTGCTTTAGCTTCCCTATGAAATCGGAGATAACTCCATGGTTCGCTCTACTGCCAACAACATTGGCAAAGCGAAAAATCCAAGCTTGCATATCAAATATGTGACGGAAGGCAGAGATGAACCCCTCACAAGCAAGTTTACTAGCGCCATAAAACGATATAGGCAACAGAGGGCCGTAGTCTTCAGCCACTGCCCTTGTACCTGCTTCGCCATAAACCGTGGAACTGGATGCGAAAACTATTTTGTCGACCTGCTTTAGCCGCATAGCCTCAAGAACATTATAGGTGGCCAGCACGCCTTGCTGTAAATCAAGCCTGGTGTTTGTTATGCCAGCTCTGACATCGAAATTAGCAGCTAAATGAAAAACCATGTCATGGTGAGCAATAGCTTCGCTTAGAACGTCGAAATTGAGCAGGTCAGCTTCGATAAACCGAAAATTACTTTTGCCGAAGTGCTGCTGTAGAAATTCTTTTCTGCCTGAAGTGAGGTTGTCGTAGACGGTTACCTCCCCCATGTTAACCAATCGGTCAACAAGGTGGCTACCGACAAAGCCAACTCCTCCCGTGACAAAGTATTTGAGCGTCAATTCTCAAAACCTCCACGTTATCAATGTATACCCCACGCCAAAAATCCACCTTCACACGACAACATCGCTTACAACCCGAATTCTTCCACCTCTATGCATTATACCCCAAACAGGCAGCATCCGCTATACATTCTAAAACCGTCTCTTGCAATACAAGATGCGCCTGTGAAAACAACTGACTGATATAGTAAAGGCAGTAAAAGTTCTCATCTTCACCTTCACTTAATCCTCCCCATTGGGGGGAGAGGGAAACAGGGTGGAGGCTCGCTTTGGTGATATAATAACCACAAGAATCATGATTGAGGAAATTCTGGGCTGGACCATTCCCCATGAGTTATGTATAGTCATCATATCAGCTTTGCCAATAGCAGAGCTCCGAGTAGGTTTGCCAGTAGCTATAAATGTATTCCATATGCCCTGGCACAAGGCTTTCTGCCTGGCCATTTTTGGCAATCTATTGCCCGTACCGATACTTCTGCTATTTTTAGACCCACTGACCAAAGCTATTTGCCACGTGAAAGCAGGACAGAAATTAGTTAACTGGGTTTTCGACCATACCAGGAAACGTGGGGCAAGCATCGAAAGATATGAGAAAATTGGACTGGCTCTATTTGTAGCTATACCTCTCCCTGTAACTGGCGCATGGACTGGCTCTATCGCTGCTTTCCTGCTCGGTTTAAAATTAAGGTATTCCTTTCTGTCTATTCTCGTAGGGGTTATTATCGCAGGAGCAATTGTCACCAGCCTGTGTTTGCTTGGCTGGCTCGGAGCAGCAATTGCGGGCGTCGCACTCAGTGCTCTGGCTATTCTGAGCTGGCGCAGAACCTGAAAAACTCATCATAGAGTTTGTATTGACACCCCACAACCACCAAAGTATAATCTTCATGAAGATGCGAGTGAAACTAAAGATTGACCAACTAACAAGCTTAGCTCAGCAGCTTCCTTTTGAAGTAATACTAGATCATCCTAGAGACGTGAAGGGGTTTCTAGAAATACTGGGGCATAATATGCCCTGGGAGGAAACAGGGCTGAGTAAATTTGGCGATCCCGTTAGAAAACCAAATAGAGTAGCTTTTTCAGTTGAAGCCGTTGACGGCGGCTATATTTGTGATGTTCATCCCGCATTTGCCTGTTATATTTCTAATGTTTTGACAACAAATTCATCAGAATCAGAATAAAGGAACCATATTTTTTATCGTCACAATAGATATACTAATTTTGTAATTTATAAATCATGGGCCGTTAGCTCAGTTGGTAGAGCACCTGACTTTTAATCAGGGTGTCGTGGGTTCGAATCCCTCACGGCCTACTTCGTAATCACTCTTCTTTTGCTAACATCAGCATCTGAGCTTTCAATTTCTTCTGTTTCAAATAAACTGTCGAATTTCTCCGCAGCAGCCTCTTGCAGTCCCGGAAGAACATGACTGTATATATCAAGAGTAATGCCTATATTTGCGTGTCCTAGACGCTCTGAAACGATTTTAGGATGCTCTCCCGCCTTCAACATCAACGTGGCCATGAGTGTGTCTCAAATCGTGCAGTCTGAGGTGCTTTTGACCTGCCCCCAATAATTAGTCCACTTTTTGAGTTAGAGTTACCGGTATTGTGCTTGCCCCCATTTGTATACCAACTATAGTGATAATTTTGCGGGTTTTCAACTTATAGCCTCCTGAGCCTCGGCTATCAGCTGCTTTCTGGCAGTGAGGCCTGTAAAAAGGAGTCCATCCACCAAAAGACATCACGTCTCGCCACAGATTTTCGAAGTCTTTGCATTCGCCATCGTCGGTCATCTATATTCATACCATATGCCTGGTAGATTGCATCGGCTACGCCTTCGATGTCATACGGATTAACTAGTAGGGAACCTCCACGCAACTGTATAGCGGCACCGGTAAATTCACTGAGTATTAGGACCCCACTCTTATCTACGTTGGCCGCACAATACTCCTTCGCTACCAAGTTCATACCGTCCTTCAAGGAGGTAATCAGGGCAATATCAGCAGCACGGTAGTAGGCGAGGAGCTCTGTTCGTTCCAAACTGCGGAACATGTAGTGGACTGGTGTCCACCCTGATCGGCTGAATCTCCCATTAACCTCGCTTATCAAGCCCTCAATCTCATTTTTTAGCGCCCGATATTGAACAATATCCTCGCGGCTAGGTACAGCAATTTGAATCAGTGTTATCTTGCCGTGTAGATCGTTGAAGCGCTCCAGAGCATTTCTGAACGCTCGCAATTTCTCCGGTATTCCCTTGGAGTAATCCAGCCGATCCACACTGAGGACTATCTGCTGGTTCGGTATAGCCTCACGTAATTGCCTGGCGGCCTGCACCACGACTGGGGACGCCGCCCGTCTGGCAAAGTCTTTAAAGTCTATACTTATTGGGAAACTGCCAATCCTAATTTCTCGTTTCGGAGTCATGATCGTAGATACTTGTTTTCTAGCATCGACGTTAAAGCCCTTGAGCATAGTCTCAATACAATAGATGAAATTGTTTCTATCACGTCGAGTTTGAAACCCGACTACATCGTACTCCAATAGTGCCGATAGAATCTGCATCCGCCAGGGAAGTTTGCTATATATATCTAGCGGGGGAAAAGGAGTATGAAGAAAGAATCCGATATTGTTCTCCACACCCATGCTGCGTAACTCCTTGGCCACAAGCATCAGATGGTAATCATGGACCCAAATGTAGTCTTCCATTCTGGCATTTTCTGCTATCACCTGAGCGAATTTGTGATTGACCGCCTGGTACGTCTTCCAATAGGCTGGATCGAAGTTACAGCGTGTTTGGAGATCATGAAAGAGGGGCCATATGATTTCGTTGGAAAATCCGAAGTAATATTGGTTGATCTCTTCCTCGGTCAATGAGACCGGCTCAAGAATGTAACCAAAATCTCGACTCGCCGCAGCTAGAATCTCGTCCAAGTCAACCTTCTCCAGCATTCCTGGCCAGCCAATCCATAAGCCTTCTCTCTCACTTAAGATCGGGGCGAGGGCAGTGACCAATCCGCCGGGGCTGGATTGAACCTGCCACTGCCCCATATCCCCTCTTGTTAAAGCAATGGGTAAGCGATTCGAGACGATTACTAATCGATCGATTGCTAGCTTATTGTTTCGCTTCCTAGCCTGCCGCATAGTTTAAACTCTCTAGCATAAAGTGTAGCACATACCACAGCTTGGTTGTGTTATGTTTTCTGCCCTTTTGCCTGGGGCTAGCCCCCAAGAGATGCAGGTTCCGTGACCGCCCACGGCAAGTAAAAGAATATCACCTGGCTTATAGGCTTTTAAGTCCGGAGGAAGTCAGCAATGCACTAAGTATTACTTAACAACATGATGCACTATATAACTTTGTCGCTTCACATATCCTGAATACGCAACAAAAGTCAGAATTGTTGGGCAAGGCCACGCGCAGAAGAACTTTTTTCAGTGGATTAAACAAAACGCAATTCAGTAACATTCGGGCGCTGTGGTATGTAGAGTATTACTGAAAGCAATATTTTCGCATTACTAACCAGCGACAAATGGGATATAATGTACCCAAGCGCGAATAAAATGCCTAGTAAGAAGAGCTAAATGAATGAGAATGAAGAAGGCAGAACTCGAATAGTTGTTGAAGGGGTAATCCCCCAGATTGACGGTGGGCGTTTTCCTATCAAACGAATCATTGGCGACAAGGTGGTCGTAGAGGCTGACATTTTCGCTGATGGGCATGATGTTTTATCTGCTGTCCTCTTGTATCGCAAAGAAAGCGACCCAAATTGGACTGAGGTTCCCATGGAGTTTCTGGTAAATGACCATTGGCGTGGGTCTTTTGTAGTCTCCGAGTTGGGACGCTATCTTTGTACCTTCATCGCCTGGGTGGACCGGTTTAAGACCTGGCAGCAGGATATGGGCAAAAAAGTCAAGGCGAAGCAGGATGTTACCGTTGACCTTCTCATAGGAGCTCAAATGATTGAAGAGGCCAGTCAGCATACCAAAAAGCGAGACGTGGGCACCATGCAGGATTGGGCTGAGTCTTTGCGTTCAACCGAGGTGTCGCTCTCAGCCAGAGCCAAACTGGCGCTGGGCAAGAAGGTAGCAACAGTAATGACTAAATATTCCGATAGACAGGGTGCCACTACCTACCCAAGAGAGCTCGTAGTGGTTGTTGACCGCGAAAAGGCATGCTTCAGCACGTGGTACGAGATGTTCACGCGCTCCTGTGCGTCCGGCTCCAGCCGACATGGCACTTTTGAGGACTGTGAAGAACGCCTTTCCTACATTGCGGAGATGGGTTTTGACGTGCTCTATTTCCCCCCAATCCACCCCATTGGCCAGACCAGCCGGAAGGGCAAAAACAATGACCCTGTAGCCAAGGCCGGCGATCCCGGAACTCCCTGGGCTATCGGCTCAGAAGAGGGTGGTCATAAAGCAGTTCATCCTCAGCTTGGCACTTTAGATGATTTCCGAAGGTTCATCGACAAAGCCCGAGAATATGGTTTAGAGGTCGCCCTCGACATCGCTTTCCAGTGCTCTCCTGACCACCCGTATGTGAAGGAACATCCGGAGTGGTTTCGCTGGCGACCCGATGGGACAGTGCAATATGCTGAAAATCCACCTAAGAAATACCAGGACATTTACCCCCTGGAGTTCGAGACCGAGAGCTGGCAGGAACTCTGGGAGGAACTTAAGAGTGTCATCCTTTTCTGGATAGAGCAGGGGGTACGCATCTTCCGAGTGGACAATCCTCATACTAAGCCGTTCGCTTTTTGGGAATGGCTAATCAGTGAGGTCAAAAAGGATTACCCTGAGGTTATCTTCTTATCCGAGGCCTTTACGCGGCCCAAGATTATGTATCAGCTAGCCAAGCTGGGCTTCACCCAGTCTTATACATATTTCACTTGGCGCAATGTCAAGTGGGAACTCACCCAGTACTTTACGGAGCTAACTCAGACCGATGTACGGGAGTTTTTCCGTCCTAACCTGTGGCCAAATACCCCTGACATTTTGAGCGACTATCTCAGGGATGGTGGGCGACCGGCATTCATGACACGACTGGTACTGGCAGCGACTCTTGGAGCTAACTACGGAATTTATGGTCCTGCTTTTGAGCTCTGTGAAAATCGCCGGAAAGACAAGGAAAGCGAAGAATATCTAAACTCGGAAAAATATGAACTGAAGCAGTGGGACATCAAGAGCCCCAGCAGCCTGAAGGATCTTATTGCCCGGGTAAATCGTATCCGCAGGGAAAACCCAGCCCTCCAGAGCGACCTAAGTCTGTGTTTCCATTCAGTAGATAATGACCGGCTTATTTGCTATAGCAAGCGCACTGAAGACCATGCCAATGTAATATTAGTCGTGATTAATCTGGATTACCGACACAAACAGTCGGGCTGGGTAGACCTCTCCCTTGAGGAACTGGGGCTCGATTCTGCTCAGCGTTATGAAGTGAAAGATCTTCTGACAGATACTACCTACCGGTGGCAGGGCCCTCGAAACTACGTGGAGCTTGACCCTAAAAAAATACCAGCACATATCTTGCGAGTAATACGGGACATTGACAAGAAAAAGTAATATAATATCATATGTAGAAAAGGCTGATTATCATGGCAACCAGTGATAAAAGATATTTCTGGCGGGATGATGACCCTCTCTGGTATAAAGATGCTGTTATTTATGAGATTCACGTCCGCGCTTTCCATGATAGTGACGGTGACGGCGTCGGCGACTTCCCCGGACTAACGGAAAAACTTGATTATCTTCAGGACCTGGGGGTCACGGCTATTTGGCTCCTGCCATTCTATCCTTCTCCATTCAAGGACGATGGTTACGACGTCTCGGACTATACCAGTGTTCATCCTACTTATGGGACGCTTCATGACTTCAGGAACTTTCTCAGGGAGGCTAATTACCGGGGCTTGCGTGTAATCAATGAGTTAATTATCAATCACACATCAGACCAACATATCTGGTTCCAGAAGGCGCGGCGTGCCGCACCCGGAAGCCAAGGGCATGATTTTTACGTCTGGAGCAATACCCGGGACAAATACAAAGAAGCCCGGATAATCTTCAAGGATTTCGAGTCATCAAACTGGGCCTGGGACCCGATAGCTGGAGCTTATTACTGGCACCGGTTCTACTCGCACCAACCTGACCTCAATTTCGATAGCCCTCTGGTACGGCAGGCTATATCGCGAGTTATAGATTTCTGGCTCCATATGGGAGTTTCTGGGCTTCGCTTAGATGCCGTGCCCTATCTCTGCGAGTGTGATGATACCAACTGTGAGAACCTGCCGGAGACGCACAGCATTCTGAAGGAACTCCGCCGTCATGTGGATGAACGGTTCAAGAACCGCATGCTGCTGGCGGAGGCAAATCAGTGGTCTGAGGACGCTGTCGCTTACTTCGGCGAGGGTGACGAGTGCCATATGGCCTATCACTTTCCTCTAATGCCACGCATGTTTATGGCTATCCGCATGGAAGACCGTTTCCCCATCACCGATATCCTTCAGCATACACCTTCCGTCCCCGAGGACTGCCAGTGGGCTCTGTTCCTCCGCAACCACGATGAACTCACCCTGGAGATGGTTACCGATGAGGAGCGGGACTACATGTACCGAGTATATGCCCACGATGCCCAAGCTCGAATCAACCTCGGCATCCGCCGTCGTCTGGCGCCACTTCTCAATAATGACCGGAAGAAAATCGAGCTGATGAATGGACTCCTCTTCTCCCTGCCCGGGACACCGATAATCTACTACGGGGATGAGATTGGCATGGGCGACAACTTCTATCTGGGCGACCGTAACGGCGTGCGTACCCCGATGCAGTGGAGCACTGACCGAAACGCTGGTTTTTCCCGTGCCAACCCGCAGCAACTCTATTTACCAGTCATCATCGACCCCGAGTACCACTACGAGGCGGTGAATGTAGAGACCCTACAGAATAACCGGGATTCTCTTTTGTGGTGGATGAAGCGTCTTATCGCACAGCGAAAGCGCTTCAAAGCCTTCGGCCGGGGTAGCCTTGAGTTTATTAACCCGGAGAACCAAAAAGTACTGACTTTCGTCCGTCGCTATGAGAACGAGACCATCCTGGTAGTGGCCAATCTTTCGAGACTGGCGCAGCATACCAGTCTTAATCTTACTGAATTCACTGAGAAGGTGCCCGTTGAGATATTTGGGAAGACGGAGTTCCCCGTTATTGGAGAAGCCCCGTATTTGGTTACCCTGAGTCCATATGCTTTCTACTGGTTTTCCTTGGAATCTAGGAAACCGGAAGCAATCGATTTGAGCACGGCACCTGCGGAGGTTTTAGTACCAAATATTGCGGTTACTGGAGATTGGAAGGAAATATATAAGCGCGAAAAAAAGCCGGCTTTGGAAACAGCACTATTAGGCTATGTCAGGCAGCGACGCTGGTTTGGCGGCAAGGCGCGTTACATTCGGTCATCAGAGATACAGGATGTCATTGCCATACCTTATGGTTCCTCTATATCTCACCTTATCTTGCTCAGAATAGATTACTCTGAAGGAGAGCCTGAGACTTACCTGCTCCCAATTGCTTCTGCTTCGGGAGAACGGGCAAGCCAGATTATGGATAAGCTACCTCAAGCAGTTGTTGCTCATCTGGATTTGGGAAGTAAAAGCGCCAGCGGTGAGGGCGTTATTTATGATGCCATGGCCGAACCAGATTTCCGCGACGCTTTGCTTAATGCCATGGCTCGACGACAACGGTTCAAAGGGAAAAAAGGAGAGGCCGTTGCTGCTTATACCCGAAGTGTTTTTCGCAGGATACGCGGGCCAGCTAGCGAGTCCCTTGAATCTTCTCTTCTCAAAGGAGAACAGACCAATACATCGGCGGTGTATGGTGATAGGTTCAAGTTAAAGCTCTTTCGCCGTCTGGAAGAGGGGATTAGCCCTGAACTCGAAATAGGGCGCTTCCTTACCGGTAAGGAAGCTTTTACCAATGCTCCACCGGTGGCTGGGGTTATTGAGTACCAAACCCGCCGTGCTGAACCGATTACTCTGGCTATCCTTCATGGCTATGTGCATAATGAGGGAAATGCCTGGCAGTACACACTAGATTCACTGGGCTATTACTTTGAACAGGTTCTAGCAAATTCGGGAGTAGAAGTCCCAATGCCCGTTGGAGCTTCTCTGCTTGACATCAGCGATGAGAACGTGCCAGACGTAATCACAGATGCCATTGGCCCTTATCTGGTCTCGGCCCAACTCTTAGGCCAGCGCACTGCCGAGTTACATTTAGCACTGGCTTCGGCTATCGATGACCTGAACTTTGTTCCAGAGCCTTTTTCGGTAACCTACCAGCGATCCCTCTCCCACGGTATGAGGGGATTTGCCATTCAGGTTTTACAACTGTTACGTCAACATCTAAGACGCCTCCCCGACGATGTAAAGGCGGATGCGCGAAAGGTTCTTACCCTGGAAGATACCATCATCGGGAGCTTTAAGGACATCCCCAAGCACAAGATATCTGGGATGCGTACCCGCTGCCACGGTGACTACCACCTGGGGCAGGTTCTTTATACTGGCAAAGACTTCGTTACCATTGACTTTGAAGGTGAACCGGCTCGGCATCTGGGTGAGCGCCGGATTAAACGCTCGCCCCTACAGGATGTTGCCGGCATGATACGCTCTTTTCACTATGCTGCCCGTGCCGCCCTGCGCCGTCAGGCGTCGACTGTACTTCGGCCAGAGGATATCCCAATGCTAGGGGAATGGGCAAAGTCCTGGTATCTATGGGTTTCGGCTACATTCCTGAAGTCCTACCTAGACATAATGCTAGATACCCCCATAGTACCCCAGAGTCGAGAAGGCATAAGAGTTATTTTGGGCGTATACCTTCTTGACAAAGCCTTGTACGAAGTAAATTATGAACTCAACAATCGTCCGGACTGGGTTGGATTGCCTCTTCAGGGTATATTGCAGATGTTAGAGGCTGAGACAGAGCCTCGCAAGACCGTGGCTCAAGCAACACAAGAGCCTGAGGAGACGACTAAAGAGGCTCGAGGGAAAGCCGAGCAGAAGGCCGAAAATTGAGTTCTCTTCCGAGTGTTCGCTTTTTCCATCAACTAGCCCACCTATATGGTGTGCAAACGGCCTATTATGATGTATTTCACCGTCGACAGTGGGCTTCCGTCGAATCTATACTAGCGGTACTCCGGTTAGTAGGAGCTCCAATCACAACGTTTCAAGACATCCCATCGGCATATCGGGAGCGGAAACAAGCACTGTGGCAGCGCCCAATGGAGCCTGTAGTTGTGGCTTGGGATAGTGAACCGTTCCTAGTCGAGGTTAGACTTCCGCTTAGTGATGCCAATGCCGCCGTGAACTGTCATCTGAAATTGGAGACAGGTGAAGAGCTACAATGGGAGTGGCGTGGTGGTGACTCAGATATACTTGAAACTGCGGAGGTTGAGGGGGTAAAATATGCGGTCAAACAGTTACCCTTAACAAGTCGCTTACCCTGGGGATACCATCGACTCACTCTGGAGTTGGCCGGGCGACTGGAAGATAGTCTACTCATATCAGCACCTATTAAGGCTTATACTCCTCCAGGCGAATCTGAAAACCGGTGTTGGGGAGTCTTTCTTCCACTATATAGCCTTTATGCCCGGAAAAGCTGGGGAAGTGGTGATTTCTCGGATCTAGAAGAGTTAATGTGCTGGATCAGTGGAATGGGTGGGCGTGTAGTGGCTACCTTACCTCTGCTGGCCACTTTTCTAGATGAGGCTTTTGACCCCAGCCCTTATCTTCCAGCCAGCCGCTTATTATGGAACGAGTTTTATCTAGACATAAGAAAAGCTCCAGACTTACAGGAGTGCTCTTCGGCACAGTCAATCATAGCTTCGCCGTCATTTCAAGATGAGATGGAAGCTCTGCGTAGTGTGCCATTGGTAAACTACTCACGGCAGATGGCATTGAAGCGTAAAGCTCTGGGAGAGCTGAGCCAGTGCTTCTTTAGTGGTGAAACTAAACGGCTCGAGGACCTCCACCGTTTCTGTGAGGCAAATCCGGTGATTGAAGATTACGCTCAATTCCGAGCTACCTTTGAAAAACAGCTTGTTCCGTGGCGGGCATGGCCGCAGCCACTTAGGGAAGGCTTCCTGAGGGAAGGTGATTACAGCGAGGGAAATAAGCGCTACCACCTCTATGTGCAGTGGCTAGCCAATCAGCAAATAGAACGTATCTCAGAAAAGGCTAGAGAGAAAAATCTCCAATTGTATTTAGACTTGCCCCTGGGGGTTCATCCTGATGGCTACGATGTATGGCGCGAACGTGATGCGTTTATTCTGGATACTTCAGCTGGAGCGCCACCGGATGCCATTTTTACCAGAGGACAGAACTGGGGATTCCCACCGCTACATCCAGAAAGAACCAGAGAGCAGGGTTATCGGTACGTAATCGCTTACCTCCGTCATCACTTTCGGCACGCGGGCATTCTTCGTATTGACCATGTGATGGGTCTCCATCGACTCTTCTGTATTCCAAACGGCATGGAAGCCTGCCAGGGAATCTACCTGCGCTATCGGGCTGAGGAACTCTACGCTATTCTAAGTCTGGAGTCCCACCGCAATAGGACTGTCATTGTTGGCGAGGACTTGGGCACCGTGCCGCCTTATGTTAGGCGCGCTATGAGGAAACATGCTTTGCACCGCATGTACGTGGTGCATTACGAGCTTGCCTCAGATCCCAAGAAAGGACTACCTACTGTCTCTCGTGATTCAGTAGCCAGTCTTAATACGCATGATATGCCCCCCTTCGCTTCCTTCTGGCAAGGTTTGGACATTGAAGAACGGCTGGACCTCGGTCTCTTAGACAAGGCAGGCGCAAGACGGGAGAAGAAGAATTTGGCAGATATGAAAAGAGCCTTGATTACTTTCTTGCAAGACGGAGGTTGGCTACAAGAACGGCGGGAGAATATGACTGATGTTCTTAAAGCTTGTTTATCATTTCTGGCGGCTAGCCAAACTCCAATGGTTCTCCTTAATCTGGAAGACCTGTGGCTGGAGACACGACCCCAGAACGTGCCTAGTACCAGGGCAGAATGCCCAAACTGGCGGCGTAAGGCACGGTATGCCCTCGAAGAGTTTTGTCAAATGCCTCAGGTAGTTGATACACTGCGGACTATAAATGAACTTCGAAAGAGAGTATAGGCATCCTAATGGCAAAGAAACAAGTACAAAAGACATCAGGCCAAAGCTTTAGGTCTAAAATAAAAAAGCAACCAGAGTCACCCGAAGTGACCCCGCTCACGGAAGATGATCTTTACCTTTTTAATGAAGGTTCACACTTTCGGCTGTATGAGAAATTGGGGGCACATCAACTGACTGTTAACAACCAGAAAGGAACTTATTTTGCGGTATGGTCACCAGATGCCAAACAGGTTTCCGTTATCGGTGACTTCAATGGCTGGGATAGGACCCGCCATTATCTGCAACCAAAGGGACAATCAGGAATCTGGGAAGGATTTATTCCCGGAGTATCTAGTGGTGCACTTTATAAATACTACATCGCCTCTCGTTACAAAGGCTCCAAAATAGATAAAGCTGACCCTTTTGCGACTTATAATGAAATATCGCCCAAAACTGCCTCTATCGTCTGGGACCTTGAATATAATTGGAGAGACCAGGAATGGATGGCCAACCGACAGAAGCACAATGGGCTTGACGACCCAATAGCAATCTATGAAGTGCATCCGGGCTCCTGGAAAAGAATGCTAGAAGAAGGCAATCGCTCCCTTTCCTACCGTGAGTTGGCAAAGGAACTTGCTGATTACGCTCAGCAAATGGGGTTTACCCACGTAGAATTTCTCCCAATTATGGAGCACCCGTTCTTCGGTTCCTGGGGCTATCAAATCACGGGGTACTTTGCACCGTCGAGCCGTTACGGCACACCTCAGGACTTTATGTACTTGGTTGACTGCTTGCATCAGCATGGCATCGGTGTAATCCTGGACTGGGTGCCCTCACACTTTCCCACTGATGCACATGGGCTTGGTTTATTCGATGGGACTCATCTGTACGAACATGCTAATCCCCAAAAGGGATTCCACCCCGACTGGAAAAGCTACATCTTCAATTACGGACGGGCTGAGGTACAGAGCTTTCTCATCAGTAATGCTCTTTTCTGGCTGGATAAGTATCATGTCGACGGCCTGCGTGTTGATGCCGTCGCCTCCATGCTCTATCTGGATTACTCGCGGAAGGAGGGAGAGTGGATTCCCAACAAGTATGGTGGCAGGGAGAACCTTGAAGCCATTTCTTTCCTGCGTCGACTCAATGAGGAGGTCTACAAAAACTATCCTGGCGTGCAGACGACCGCTGAAGAGTCCACGGCATGGCCCATGGTGTCACGGCCGACACATCTGGGAGGACTGGGATTCGGTCTGAAGTGGGACATGGGCTGGATGCACGACACACTACAGTATATGTCCCGAGACCCTGTACATAGAAAATATCACCACTATGATTTAACCTTTCGTATGCTTTACGCCTTTAATGAAAATTTTATTCTGCCCCTCTCCCATGATGAAGTGGTCTATGGCAAAGGTTCCCTCCTTGGCAAAATGCCGGGCGATGACTGGCAGAAGTTTGCCAATTTGCGGTTGCTTCTGGGATATATGTATGCCCAGCCGGGGAAAAAGCTGCTCTTTATGGGAGCGGAACTGGGACTATGGCAAGAGTGGAACCATGATGGGGGTCTGGACTGGCGTTTCCTTAATTTCCAGCGGCATGCTGAAGTCCAGAAGTGGCTGAAGGCCCTAAATCAGCTTTACCGGAGTGAGCCGGCACTCTACGAGATGGACTGCGAACCGGGAGGCTTTGAATGGGTTGATGCCAATGATGCCTTGCAGAGTGTCATCAGCTTTGTCCGCAAAGGCAAGTCAACCGATGATATTATCCTTGTCATCGGCAACTTCACTCCTACGACTCGTTTCAAATACAGGGTAGGTGTCCCTCGAGGCGGTTTCTGGAAAGAGCTATTGAACAGCGACGTCAAGGAATACGGTGGTAGCGGACAAGGGAATCCAAAAATCTTGAGAGCCAGTAAAACTCCGACACATGGTCGCCCCTACTCCATTGAAGTCACTTTACCACCCCTGGCTATTGTGTATTTCAAAAGTAGGAGGCGGAAGACGTGAAAACGGAAAGCCGCCTGGGAGCTTCATATTTAGGTAATGGCCATTGCCAATTTATGGTATGGGCACCGCTGCTATCAAGGTTTGCTGTGCACATTGTGTCACCCAAAGAGCTAACAGTCCCTTTAGAAAAAGATGGTCAGGGCTACCATCAGGCAATAGTTGATGGTATAGAGCCAGGGAGTCAGTATTTTTTCAGGCTTGACGGCCAGAAAGAGCGCCCCGACCCCGCATCACGCTTTCAACCTCAAGGCGTTCATGGGCCATCTCAGGTAGTAGACTCACATTATCCATGGGAGGACCAGGGCTGGGCTGGATTACCCTTAGAGGAATATATCGTGTACGAACTCCATGTTGGTATCTTCACTACAGAAGGTACTTTTGGTGCCATTATTCCCCATCTTGATGAACTAAGAGACCTGGGTATAACTGCTGTGGAACTCATGCCCGTTGCCCAGTTTCCAGGTAATCGCAACTGGGGGTATGACGGCGTTTACCCTTTTGCAGTACAGGACTCCTATGGTGGGCCGGAGGGATTAAAACATCTAGTCAACACTTGCCACCAGAAGGGGCTCGCCGTAATCTTGGACGTTGTCTACAATCACCTCGGTCCCGAGGGAAACTACATAGGCGACTTCGGCCCGTATTTCACTGACCGTTACAAAACCCCGTGGGGAGCTGCCCTTAACTTTGACGGACCTTATAGTGACGAGGTACGCCGCTTTTTCATCGAAAACGCCATATACTGGCTTAACGATTTTCATATTGATGCCTTACGACTGGACGCGCTTCATGCCATTCTGGATATATCATCTTACTCCTTCCTAGAAGAACTGTCCGTGGGATTTCATAAGCAGGTAGAGCAGCAGAAACGAAAGGCATATCTTATCGGTGAGAGTGCTGCCAACGATGCGCGCCTTATTAAGCCACCAGAATCAGGTGGTTACGGGCTGGATGCCCTTTGGAACGACGATTTTCATCACTCACTTCATGTGTTACTGACGGGTGAGCAAGCTGGATACTATCAGGACTTTGGTCGGCTTCAGCATCTGGTTAAGGCGTTTCAAGAAGGGTTTGTTTACTCCGGGCAGTATTCCCATTACCGCCAGCGGAGGCACGGCGTTTCCTCCAGGGACATACCTTCCCAACGCTTCGTGGTCTTTGCCCAGAACCATGACCAAGTGGGCAACCGTGCTCATGGTGAGCGCCTGAGTCAACTCGTCTCTTTTGAGACACTCAAGCTGGCGGCTGGTATCGTCTTACTCTCACCCTTTATTCCACTTATATTCATGGGCGAGGAATACGGGGAGACGGCTCCTTTTCTCTATTTTGTGAGTCACTCCGAGCCAGAGCTGATTGAGGCAGTGAGAAAGGGACACCGTGAAGAGTTTGTCTCCTTTCAGTGGCAGGGCGAGCTGCCTGACCCTCAAGATGAAGCGACTTTTCTAAGTGCCAGGATAAACCATAATTTGCGTGACGAAGGTCAGCACCATGTTCTTTTGAAATTCTATAAGGAACTAATCAGACTTCGGAAGGAAATTACTGCTTTAGCTCATCTAAGTAAAAACGCCTTAGAGATAAAGGGAGATGAAGAGAATATAACTATTTTTATGCGCCGCTGGAAAGAAGGTGATGAAGTAATAGCCGTATTTAACTTCACTGATGACCGGTTATCAATGAGTCTGCCTATTTCTGCGGGACGGTGGCGAAAGCGTCTGGACTCAGCCGAAGAGTGCTGGCAGGGAAAAGGGAGTACAGTACCAGACCAGATTATCTCAACGAGAGAGTGTACCTTAAATTTAGCCCCCAAATCATTTGTTTTTTTTATTAAGGAGACTTGATGGATAAATATATTTGCATTCACGGTCATTTTTACCAGCCGCCGCGGGAAAATGCTTGGCTGGAAGATATTAAAATGCAGGATTCCGCCTATCCCTATCACGATTGGAATGAAAGGGTTACCGCGGAGTGCTACGCACCCAACACCGCCTCACGTAGTTTAGATAGTGAGGGGTTCATCACTCAGATAGCTAACAACTATGCTAAAATCAGTTTTAACTTCGGACCGACTTTGCTTGCCTGGATGGAAGTAAAAATGCCCGGTGTCTATCAGGCTATTCTGGACGCTGATAAAGAAAGCCAACAAACTTTCTCAGGGCATGGTTCAGCTCTGGCTCAAGCTTACAACCACATGATTATGCCCCTGGCTAATCGCCACGACAAATACACTCAGGTAGTTTGGGGGATACGTGACTTTGAGCATCGCTTCGGACGAAGACCTGAGGGGATGTGGCTCCCGGAGACTGCCGTTGACCTGGAAACTCTGGACATCATGTCGGAGCAAGGGATAAAGTTCACCATTCTGGCTCCTCACCAGGCCAGTCGGGTACGCCAGATTGGTACTGATAACTGGCAAGATGCTGGCAACGCCATTATTGATCCTACTATGGCTTATGAGCTTAGCATACCTTCGGGACGGAAGATAAACCTCTTTTTCTACAATGGCCCTATTTCCCACAGTGTTGCCTTTGAGGACCTGCTCAATAGTGGCGATAACTTTGCCAATAAACTTGCCGATGCCTTCTCCGAAGAACGCAATTGGCCTCAGCTCATCCACATTGCCACTGACGGTGAGAGCTACGGACACCATCACCGTTTTGGGGATATGGCACTGGCATTCGCGCTTCACTACATTGAAACCAGCGGCTTAGCTCGAATTACCAATTACGGTGAATATATGGAAAAGCACCCACCCACTCATGAGGCCGAGATTAATGAGAAGACTTCATGGAGCTGCTCTCACGGTATTGATCGGTGGTGGAGCGACTGTGGGTGTAATGCCGGCAGGAATCCAAAGTGGAATCAAGCCTGGCGCACGCCGTTACGCGATGCGCTGGACTGGCTCCGCGATACTTTGTCTCCGAAGTACGAGGCAAAGACGCGGGAGTTCCTGAAAGACCCGTGGGTTGCCCGTGACGATTACATCGAGGTTATGCTTGACCGCTCGCAGGAAAACGTACAGAGGTTCTTGGAACGTCACCGTACCCGTGATTTGAATGAATTAGAGATAGTAACTGTGCTCAAGCTTATGGAGCTCCAGCGCCATGCCATGCTTATGTACACGAGTTGCGGTTGGTTTTTTGACGAACTATCCGGCATTGAGACGGTGCAGATTATCCAATATGCCGGGCGGGCTATTCAACTGGCACACGAACTCTTCGGCGATGACATTGAGCAAAATTTTTTAGAACGCCTCGAACTAGCCAAGAGTAATATACGGAAGCATGGGGACGGGCGAAATATATATGAAAAATTCGTGAGGCCAGCTATGGTAGACCTTATGAAGGTTACCGCCCACTTCGCCATAAGCTCTATTTTTGAACAATATAATGAGCAAGCTGAGATTTATTGCTACCATGTTGATGTTGAGGACTACCAGACCTCTGAGTGCGGCAAGGCTAAACTGGCGGCAGGTAGAGCTAGGGTTACATCTGCTATAACCAGGGAATCAAACACTCTAAGCTTTGGTGTCCTGCATCTTGGTGACCACAACGTTAATGCCGGTGTCCGCGAGTACCAGAACGAGGAGGCATACCAGACAATGGTTGCAGAGACAACGCAGACCTGTGCCACGGCCGACTTTCCCGAAGTTATCCGGCTCCTAGACAAACATTTTGGCACCTCTACCTACTCCATCAAGAATCTCTTCCTTGATGAACAGCGGAAAGTTCTGGACAGTATCCTGGAATCAGCCCTGTCCGAGATTGAAGCGGTCTATCATCAGGTATATGAGCACCATTACGCCCCGATGCGCTTTCTCTCGGAACTGGGCAATCCAATTCCTAAAAGCTTTCACGCGGCAGCTGAATTTGTCCTGAACAGTGAACTGCGAAAGGCAGTCAGTGGGGACACTCTGGACCTGGAGCGCATCAAGAGTCTTCTGGACGAGACGCAGACATGGGGAGTGGAGCTCGATGCCGAGGGACTAAGCTACTTTTTACAGCAAAATCTGGAGCAAATGACAGCCAGGCTAGTAGATACTCCCGAGGATATTGACCTTTTAAATGAATTGCTCGCCGCAACCGAGATGTTACGCACGTTGCCATTCCACGTAGACCTGTGGAAAGTGCAGAATCTCTACCATGAGATGCTCAACTCTACCTACAGTGAATTTCAAATAAGAGCAGAGCGGGGTGACAAGGCAGCTCAGGAGTGGCTTAACCAGTTTGTCCCTCTGGCTAAACAACTATCCATGCGAGTCGGCTAAATGTCAGACTTAAAAATACCTGTCGCCACCTATAGACTTCAGTTTAACCGACAGTTTCGCTTCGAAGATGCTCGCGACTTAGTTCCTTATCTGCACCAGCTAGGCATCTCTGACGTTTATGCCTCGCCCATCTTGAAAGCACGCAAGGGAAGCTCACACGGCTATGACGTAACTGACCCAACACGCCTGAACCCAGAGCTTGGCAGCGAGGCAGATTTTGAGGCACTGACCCGCGAAATTAAGCGATACGGAATGGGGTTATTGCTTGACATTGTCCCCAATCATATGGCAGCCAGCCCTGAGAACCCGTGGTGGCAGGACGTCATAGAGAAAGGTACTGATTCGCCTTATGCCAGTTACTTTGACATGGATTGGTTAGCCTTCAGTAAAGAAAAGGTTAAGCACACCGGCCACAGGCGTTTCTTTGATATTGGCGATCTGATTGGCATTCGCGTGGAGGATTCTTCGGTGTTTAAGGCAATACACTCCCTGCTCTTTCGCCTTATCGCTGAGGGCAAGATTACCGGACTGCGGATTGACCACATTGACGGGCTGTACGACCCTCTAGAGTATCTATCGCGGCTGCGACACTGCGTTGTCCCACAGGCTAATGAAGCCAGAAATGGAACCAGATTCTACGTGGCGATAGAGAAGATACTTTCTGGCGATGAGACCCTCCCTGAAGAATGGCCAGTCTTTGGTACAACGGGCTACGACTTTGCTAATATAGTAAACTCCCTCTTTGTGGACAGCAAGGGAGCGCAAGCTTTAAATGAGATTTACTCTCGCTTTACCGGTTTTGAGGCAGTCTTTGGTAATGTCATCTATGAGAAAAAGAAGCAGGTCATGGAGCAGCTGTTCCCTGGTGAAATGCGTGCGCTGGGGCAATACCTCATTCAGCTAGCTCAGCAAGACATAGATACTGCTAACCTGTCCTCTAAAGAGCTGACCGAGGCACTTATTGAGGTTACGGCATGCTTGCCCATCTACAGGACGTACACACGGAATTTGGAAGTGTCTCCCCGTGACAAGCTCTACCTGGAAAATGCCGTAGATGAGGTCAAACGGAGGAATCCGAATATAGATGGTGATGCCATAAACTTCTTACAGCGCATATTCACCCTAGACTTTCCACATTACCTTACTTTGGAACAGAAGGATGCGTGGCTCTCCTTCATTTTACGGTGGCAGCAGTTAACTGGCGCTATCATGGCCAAGGGTTTCGAGGATACAACCCTTTATTGTTATAACCGCCTGCTTTCTCTTAATGAAGTGGGAGGACAACCAGATTCGTCAGGCTTATCAGTTGATGACTTTCACCGGCGTAATTTGGCACGATCAGAACATTGGCCTCATACTTTGAATGCTACCTCGACGCATGACACCAAACGGAGTGAGGATGTCAGAGCCAGAATAAATGTACTTTCCGAAATACCAGAAGAATGGGAGCGGAGACTAAATCAATGGAGTGAGTGGAATCTTCCCAAAAAAACGAAGGTAAAAGGATTGTATGTACCTGAGTCAAATACGGAGATATTTCTCTATCAGACGTTAATTGGTGCCTATCCCCTTTACAAAGAAGAGGCAGCCAATTTTAGGGAACGGCTAAAAGCATATATGCTAAAAGCAGTTCGTGAGGCTAAAGTCTATACTAACTGGCTATCACCCGATTTAGATTATGAGGCTGCACTTATTGCATTCGTCGATTCTATCTCGGAAAGCTCCAAGCAAAACTATTTCCTAGAAGATTTCTTATGCTTTGAGAAACAAATAGCATACTATGGAGCACTGAATTCCCTGTCACAGGTCTTATTAAAGATAACCTCGCCCGGGGTGCCCGATTTTTATCAGGGGGCGGAACTCTGGGATTTCTGCCTGGTTGACCCGGATAACCGACGCCCAGTTGACTTCAGGAAACGGGTGAAACTTTTAGATGGCCTTATTCAACAGGAAGTCCAAGGGCAAAATTTGCTGGTAAAGCGAATCTTGAAATCCTGGCAAGACGGCAGAATTAAGCTTTATGTGACCCACAAGGCACTGGACGCTCGGAGAGTTGATAGAGACGTATTCCAGGACGGAAGTTATGTACCGTTGCAGATTGAGGGACAAAGGCAGGAGCATGTCTGTGCTTTTGCCCGGAATAAGGGGGACAACTGGGCTCTGACAGTTGTCCCCCGACTTATGACCAGATTAGTTAACGTCGACACCTTTCCTTGCGGACAGCAGGTATGGGCAGATAACCATCTGCTTCTACCTGAAAGTGCTCCTGAAAGTTGGCTTAACATTTTTACTGGGCAGAAACATGAAATATTTAAAAATGAAAAAGGTTTCCTTATTTCTGATATTTTAAACCAATTTCCTATAGCCCTTTTAATAGGTGGCCGCTAAACTTCTGTTTATGCCCCCGACCGGATTGCCGGCAGGTACATCTGCTCGCAGTATTCTTTCAGCATTCGGCGCGCATTAAATACGGGCACAATCGAGCAGATTGACCTTTTCATCATGGAAACCCAGGAATGTGGTAAACCGTTTCTATTCCGGTTGTAGTAAAGGGGGACTACTTCTTCCTCCAAAAGACGGTAAAGAGCCTCGGCATCTGCCTTATCCTCTTCCTGGGTACTGGGCTTAAGAGTTGCATCACCGATGCTCCAGCCGTTTTCACCGTTATAGGCTTCGAGCCACCAGCCATCTGGTACGCTCAGGTGCAGCACGCCGTTAAGCGCCGCCTTCATGCCGCTGGTCCCGGAGGCTTCCTGTAAGCGGCGAGGCGTATTCAGCCATACATCCACACCCTGCACCAGATATCTTGCCAGCTGCATATCATAATCCTCAAGGAAAGCAATCCTCCCCTGAAATGCACGGTCTCTGGCCATAGTGTGTACGTGCTGCAGCAGCTTTTTGGATGCCGTATCGGCAGGGTGAGACTTGCCGGCGAAGATTATCTGGACGGGGCGCCAGCGGTCATTGACGACTTTCTTCAGCCGTTCAATATCCTGGAAGATCAAATCTGGTCTTTTATATTCGGCGAATCGTCTGACGAAACCTATGGTAAGCGTATCATGGTCAAGCAGAGAACCCATAGCAAGTATTTGCTGAGGAGTCGCCTCGCTCTTGGCCCATCTTTGCTGAGCACGTTCCAGAATAATGTGGAACAGCTTTCTCTTCAGAAGCAGATGGACTCGCCAGAGCTCCTCATCCGGTATATCATAAATGCGCTTCCACAGCTCCATATCATCATGCCTATCTATCCATTCCTCACCGAGATACTTGTTATATAGCTGCCGGTTCTCAAGGACAATCCACGTCGGTACGTGTATGCCGTTAGTGATGTGTATAATCGGGTCGTTTTCTTTGGTGTCATTTAACCAAAGGGCACACCACATTCGGCGGGTTACCTTGCCATGAAGCCGACTTACGGCGTTGCGATGGTCGGAGGTCTTCAGAGAAAGAAGCGTCATATTAAACGTACTTTCTACGCTGCCAGCGTGCCGCCCCATATCCATAAAGGTCTCCCGGTCAGTACCCAGTGACGGCCAGTAGTTTTCAAAATACTGTTCGATAAGCTCGGCGGGGAAGATATCGTGGCCGGCCGGAACAGGGGTGTGAGTTGTAAAAATGGAGTTCTTCCGGACGCTTTCAAGTGCCTTATCAAAGGCAGTGCCTCTTGCCACCTCTTCCCTGATGCGCTCCAACATCATGAATGCGGTATGGCCCTCATTGGCATGCCAGATTGATGGTTCAATACCCATCATGCGCAGGATGCGTACCCCGCCAATGCCCAGCAGAATCTCCTGCTGGAGACGATGTTCCCGGTCGGAGGTATACAACCGACTCGATAACTGCCGGTCTTCAGGTTTGTTTTCCTCGATGTCGGTATCGAGAAGATAGAGACTTACCCGTCCCAAGCTCACCAGCCATGCCCCTATGTGTAGCGTCCGGTCCTTAAGCTGTACTTCAACCAGGCACTGGCCCTCCTCGGAAACAAGGGGGCTTACCGGCGCTTTGCTGAAATCCAGCTGGCTATATTCTTCTTCTTGCCAACCGTCTGCTGAGATACGCTGCTGGAAATATCCCTGCGGGTACATAAAGCCTATGGCAACCATTGGTATTCCAAGATCACTCGCCTCTTTACAGAGGTCCCCGGCAAGGACTCCCAACCCGCCGGCATATATCGGCAGGGAATTATGGAGGGCAAATTCCATGGAAAAATAAGCCACTGGTTTTTGCCGGGCGGCAGGATATTTGCTGGCGTACCACGAATCCCCGTCGGCCATTTCATTATCAAAGGCGGCAACAGCGGCATCGTACAATGACAAGAATATGCTGTCCCCGGCGGCTGCTTCAAGTTTTTCCAAGCTAATCTCATAAAGCTGTTGAACCGGGTTGTGTCCACCCAGCCTCCACGAGGGGTAATCCAGCACCCTGAATAAGGCACGTCCTTCCGGATGCCAGCTCCACCACAAGTTATTGGCCAGTTCATCAAGCCTGCCTATGCGTTGTGGTAAATCTGGGTTGGCCATGACGTGTGTTCCTCTCTATCCTCCCGTTATTTCTCTTCCAGATTATACGCTATCTGAGCTGTGGTAAGCTAGCCTACGCACCTTTGAACTAGCTCACCACATTTCTGTTCTTAAACAAATGCGCTGCCCCAGAGGGGAAAGGATGCAATTGCTTCCTCTGATATAACAAATGCCCCTTTTGTCTTATGCTGAAATCAAACAAAAGAGTTTTTTGATTTAACCTCCCCTCTGGGAGGGGGCGATAATTTAGCTATTTCTTGAAATTTCACCTTATGACTAATTGTTAAATATCAATGAAAGGGAACCTTTCTATCTGGGAGGGGAAAACCGCTAGAATATGCAATAGTTCCAAAATATTGACGTCGCACATGACAAGATGATATCGTTCATACCATAATCAGCATAAAGGGGGCAGACATGGTACAAGCATATTGTGTTAAATGTAGGTCTAAGAAAGAGATGAGAGATTCAAAGGCTATAACCATGAAAAATGGTAAACCGGCGACTCAGGGGACTTGTCCCTCATGCGGTACGAAGATGTTCAGGATAGGAAATGGTTAGGGATACTGTTTAACAGGGCTAAAAATCGAAATAAAGCCTGTTGATAAGCATGTTATGTTCCATACGCATGACAATTGAAAGAACCGTCCAGATATGTTAAGCTGATTAACAGCAGGGCTCTTGAAGAATTGGTGGATAAATTGAGCACCTGACTTTTAATCAGGGTGTCGTGGGTCCGAATCCCACACGGCTCACTTCACAACTAGACAGAACCATCGCCTCCTCTGTCATTAGCCCTTTTGGTGGCAATGGTATCATGTAATTGAGCAACACTTTGTTTCCAGCTACCCTTACCTCTTTGACAAAACTCCTGATAAAGGATTTTCTTTCCGCCAGAGGACTTTAGTTGAGCAATATCTTTTCCGACCTGCTACATTCATTATGTCATGTTTCTTAACCCCTGGGAGCTCGGTCCCTTACGTAATACTTAGATTTGTCGATAGTTTTGTGTACTTACCCCCTTCCTGTTACAATGCCACTAAGGAAGGGAAATTATCTGGATCCCCAGATTCGACTGCAACACCATCACCTCCTTTCTATGGGTAGGGATCGCGTATAAGATTTCATGGTAAATCGCCCAATTCAACGTAAGGAAGACTCCTACAAGACGGAGGGCTAACAAGCTGTCTAAATAAGCGAATAATAGAGGTAAAACGATGATTGTAGCCAAAGATAATAACCTTCAGATCGAGAGACTTGAATTAGGCCCTTTTGGCACTAACGCCTATATTGTAATCTGCCAAAAGACTCGGGATAGCGTGTTAATAGATGCGCCCGCCGAAGCGAGCACGATTATCGACAGCCTGAAGGGCACTACCCCCAGATATATATTGGTGACTCACAACCACGTAGACCACATCGATGCCCTTGCTGAATTATGTTCCAGGTTGAAGGCTCCTCTGGCTGTTCATGCTTCGGACGCAGGGAATCTACCATCGCCACCAGAAAAACTACTAAGTCACGGCGATACGGTTTCAGCAGGAAATCTCAGGTTTGAAATACTTCATACGCCAGGCCATACTCCTGGTAGTTTATGCTTTAAAGTTAATCATTACCTGATATCGGGAGACACTATTTTCCGTGGTGGGCCGGGAAAGACATGGTCGCCAGCTAATTTCAAGCAGATAATCAAATCCATAACAGAAGAAATTTTTGTATTGCCAGACGACGTCAGCATCTATCCTGGCCACGGAAATTCCACGAGTGTAAAAAGAGAGCGCGACGAATTCACTTTCTTTTCCTCTCGCCTCCACGACCCAGGTCTTTGTGGAAATGTAATCTGGCTTTCGTCTTAGCCTGTGCCTGTGAGGAGAGAATTACCTATTGTCTAGTACTACCCGGTGGAAAGCCTCAGCTAACTCGTAATCCTCTTCTGCAGCCAGTTTCTTATGTCTCTGCCTCAGGTAGTCTTCCAGTTCAGGGGATACACTATCCCCAACTTGACTCGCATGGCAGCGCAGGGCAGCAACTTTGATAGCGAAGGTGTTTGTGATATTAGAGCGGTAATCAGGCTCCTCTGAACTCCATAGCAATACCTCTTTCACCTTGTGCGGTTGAAACCCCTGCTGCAGCAAATCAGGGTAGGCAAGAAAATCCCTGGCGTAAGGGAAAATGGCATCTAACACAACCTGTCCAGTGATTCGGTGATCTCGATGCCATATATAACGTCGGTACGGGTCAGCAGTTACCACCGTCTTGGGCTGATACATTCGTATTAAGCGTACAATCTCCTTTCTGAACTCCGCAGTATCTTCCAGGCATTGATCTGGATGGCGCAGGAAAATTACGTCTCTTACCCCTAATAGTTTGGCTGCCGCTAGCTGTTCCTGTTCTCGAATTCTGGCCAGTTCGCCTGGTGTCATATCAATATCGCTGGTGCCTTTATCCCCGTTGGTGCATACCACATAAACTATATCCTTGCCTTCATCTGCCCATCGAGCCACACTCCCGGCGACCCCCCACTCAGCATCATCCGGGTGCGGTGTCACCACCATTATCTGGGCCGGTTTGGTCATTATGTCTGCGCCTCCTTATCTTGATACAATAAAAGCTTGAGTATGCCAATTAACGAAATGAATAACCCACATTATAGCATTAGAAATTACCAGCCTGCAGATTTCAATAAATATGTCCAGTTAGTTTATGGAGCTGAAAAACTGGAACCGACAGGACGTTGTGTTTCACCACGGGCCGTTACTGAGAAATTAGGTCGTCCGAACTATTCTCCTGAGCAAGATTTGTTTATTGTTGAAATAGCTGGAAACTTCATCGGTTACATGGACATAACACCAGAGTCGATCATTAAGCGTGTTATTCTGGACTGCTGGATACATCCTGATCATCGAAGAAGGGGTTTAGCCACGAAACTCCTTGCTCGTGGTACACATCATGCCCAGGAATTGAGAGCAAGGATAGCCCACGCAAACATACAGGGTGATGATCAGATTGCCAAAATGGTGCTATCCAGGCTGGGTTTCAACCCTGTCCGACATTTTCTTGAATTGAGGCTGGACATGGCTAAAATTCGCTTGCCAGACATTGACCCGGTTGCCCTGGGAAGCCGTCATCTACAGCGTGGCGAAGAAAATGAACTGGCTAAGATTCAGAATCGTGCCTTCACGGGCACCTGGGGATACAATCCTAATACTGTAGAGGAAATAAGCTACTCCATTAACCTGAGCAACTGTTCCACGAAGGATGTAATTCTCGTTTGTGACGGGGATAAGGTTGTTAGCTATTGCTGGACAGTGACAGCATATGACGAGGGAGATGCTGGCAGAAGAAAAGCGCGAATCTCTATGCTTGGAACAGATCCGGATTATCGGGGTAGGGGAGCAGGCAAAAGAGCCCTGCTGTGTGGGTTAGTTCACCTGAAAAACAAGGGCTTACGGATTGTTGATTTAACCGTTGATAGTGAGAACAAAGCAGCTTGTGCCCTTTACCAGTCTATTGGCTTCGAAGCTCGGACGGGTAGTTTGTGGTATCAGAAACATATCTATTAGCAGACACGGTGAATATTGCATATTAAGAGTTACCAGTTGGATGAAAGTTGCAACCCTTAATATCAGACGATAGCTATCTGGCAGTTATATATGGGAAATTCTCTTCCACCCAAACGATATTTGTATGCCTCACCACCTTTAAGAAAGTCAAAATTTTTCTTCCTCTCTTCAATGCCTGTCTTAATACAAAGCACCTTGCAAAGCAGCCCTACGCTTAAGGAGGCATATTGAGGATTGTAGCTGCTATTATAAAGATACAAGCAACCATCATAATCGAAACAAATAGCCATGGCTACAGGCACCGTATCCAACTGCAAAACACCGAGCCTTAGTAGCCTGATATCAGACATAGCGTTAGCCATCGAGCGGAAGAATGATTCCATTCTAGGAGTCAGGAAGGCTGCCTTATCTTTACTGCTTTCTGAGAACATCTTCAGAAAAGTGTCCATATGGTTATTAATAACCATTTTATCTGTAACGGAATAATAATCTATATTTCCTGCTTCTGATAATCTGTTTAGTTTGCGTTTCACTTCATGGCGTTGCTTTGCGTTTAACATCGCCAGATATTTACCCCAGGTCTCAGGTAAATCTAAGGTTACCGAAACATCCTCCTGGTTGCTAACGACCGTGTGCCCCATATTTTCTGCCGCGCTCACTAGATTGCGTAGAACTGTAGAATCAGGCCGCAAGGATTTCAAATCCAGGCATCTAATGTGCTTCTGCTTCAAATACTGGAGCAGTGTTTCGAAGAAATCTCTTTCCATCTCGGGAGCAACGATAAAATCAAGGTAATCACAGACGTCGCTACTTCCAATGAACGAGGCGATTGCCTCTCTCATCATAAGGGGAGCGATTCCAATTATTCTCTCATCGCACTTTACTGTAAGCAAGCATAGGTCGGCACCAGCTCCAAACGTCTGCCACCATATTTCCAACCAGACTGGAACGGTGAATATTAGTTTCCGCCTTATATCATGTTGTAGATCGGCCCAGCAGGAATTCAGGCTAACAAAATTTTCCTGTATAACAGCGTATTCCATGTCACTCTTCTACAGTCTCCCACATACCGGTTTCAAGGGAGCGGGCTCCAGCCAATACAACAGCCAGAGTCTTTGTTGCATCAGAAAAATTGGAGAGGACACCATTGTTGCTATTACCGTTGCCGGCATACCGCACTGCTTTCAAGAATGCCTGCATTTCCAGCATATGTAAATCTTCGGCTGGAAACTTCTTCCGAATGGTTTCCCCGTTGATATGTCCATATAACTGGTTGCGAGCGTAGTCCACAAGCAATCGCCAATCAGGTCCAAATAATTCGATTTCCCAGTTGAATTCTGTCATGGCACAACTGTCAATATGAGTGCCGAGGGCACCATTGTTAAACTGGTAGGTCAAGATTATAGTGTCCTCGCTGTTAAAAGCATCCAGATCTGGGCGAACCAGACGGTCACCACGGGCAAAGACATGACTAATATCGCCAACCAGATAGCGTGCCATATCAATCATATGAATCGATTGTTCAAGTAGCGGACCGCCACTATGTTGTCGTTGTAGATACCAGTGGGGTATGTCTATATTCAAGTAGTATGATGTAGTCGTAGCGGTGCGGATGTGAGTAACTGGTCGATTTGCAATAAGAGCTTGAGCCTCGCTGGTTAACTGTGAATAGCGCAAGTGAAACCCTACTGCACTGGGGATGAGATATTCCTTTGCGGCAAGGCAGCATGCTTTTGCAGTACATAAATCCAGGGCAATTGGCTTTTCAACAAATGTTGCCTTTCGTTTGGCGGCGGCAGCTTCCACGATTTCCCAGCGCATATCAGGTGGTGTTGCTACAATCACTGCATCTATTGGGGCATTGGCAAGCATGCGATCAGCACTATCGTATACAGACGCCTCAACCTCGGCTCCCAGTGAGGTCGCTTTCGCTATATCTACATCAACCACGGCTGCTACCGATACTCCCTCCATTCGATTGCAGTTAGAAGTATGCCTCCGTCCCATATTGCCACAACCAATAATACCGACTCTCAATTTGTTCCCTCGTTCATTTTTAGCTATTTTCTCCTCCTTCTATCAGGCATGTTTATATGAAATCGAGGCCAAGCTACTTTTCAGATAAACGCTAATCCGCCTTCCTTACTGGCTTCTATTGTCCGAGATTACGTTTTCCAGAGTCTCCACCACCCTGTCTACTTCCTCCTCCTTAATCTCTGGCCAAAAGGGCAGCGAAAGTACTCGCGCTCCCGCATCCTCAGCGACAGGGAATCCACCATCCGAGTGTTGAAATCGTTGTCTGTAATAAGGCTCGAGGTGCACAGGGCGGTAATGAATACCGACACCGATACCCCTTGTTTCCATTTCAGATGCCACCCTATCCCTGTCTATGCCATTAAGTCGAATAACATACAAGTGATAAGCATGCTTCACATGACTTCGTGGATGCAGAACTTCCACATGCTCACTAAGCGAGCGAAGCGCGGTGTCATATTTTACAGCAATTTCCAGTCTCTTCTCATGCCGTTGATCAAGTCTCCGTAATTGCTGTAAACCCAGTGCCGCTGGAATATCCCACATTATGTACTTGTAGCCGAGATTAGTCATTGGATACTCTTGGAGCTCACCAGTATGGTATCGGGTCCAGGCGCCGGGGCTCATTCCATGGTCTCGCAGGGTTTGTACTGAATGGGCGACGCTATCATCGTCGGTCACCAGCATACCGCCATTGCCTGTAGTTAAATTTTTTGTTGCGTAGAAAGAATAACAACCAATCGCTCCCAGGCTGCCGACTTTCTTACCTTTATATTCCGCTTCAATAGCATGGGCACAATCACCGATTACTTTCACTCCATGGCGCCGGCCAATCTCCAGAATTCCATCCATTTCGCAGGGGTGTCCATAAAGATGAGTCACCACTATTGCCTTGGTGCGCGCGGTCATAGCCTTCTCAATTAGCACTGGATCAATGTCAAGCGTATCAGGCTCAACATCCACAAATACAGGCTTGGCACCTGTATAAACTATGGAGTTTACCGTCGCTACAAATGTCATGGGAGTGGTCACTACCTCATCCCCCTCACCAACACCAAGTGCCAGGAGGCCAAGATGCAGAGCCGCTGTGCAAGAATTAGTTCCTATGGCATGTTTTCTATCAAGATACAAAGCCAGTTCCCTCTCGAACTGCTCCGTCTTTGGCCCCGTAGCGATCAACCCAGAGCGAAGCGCATCAACGACTTCTTCTTCTTCCTCCCTGCGGATGAAAGGTCTGGTCAGAGGTATGTAGTTCATAATGTTGTCCCTCTATATATATCGTCGAAAATATTCAGGCTGCCATTCCAAATACTAGGGTTTGCCACATTTGGCATATGATTCGTATTAGCCCCCGGGTGTTTTCATAACTAGTTTGTAATTTCTTCACTCTGTTCCTTTCTTTTTTGACGCTCCGCCAAATCCTGTAAGGTGATGTGTTCCAGGGTTTCGCAGGCTACCTTTTTCACTTCAATCCAGATGTCACGAACTGCACAATATTTTGAACGTGAATATGCTTCAGGATTATTGACGCAATCCACCAGCGCAATTGGACCCTCGAGTAGCTGAACTGCCTCGCCGAGATTTACCTCACCAGGGTGCTTGATTAGCGAGATACCACCCCGCGGCCCACGAGCTGTCTTAATTAACCCTCCTTCTACAAGAGGAGCAATTATATGTTCAATATAAAGCAATGGCAGCTCTTGCCGCCGAGCGATATCCCTCAATAAAACAGGCCCCTCGCCCCAGTGAATGGCTAGATCCAGAAGCAACCTTACTCCATATCGTTCTCTGGTAGAGATTTTCATAACCGCCAATAATTGTTGACTAAATTTAGCAACAGTATATATTGTGAGAGAGTACAAGTCAATGCTGTCTTTCTAATTTCCAGCATTGCTATTACCCTATGCTTTGTAGCCAGGGCACCAGATAATATATACCTACTCCGATGAAGATGAGGGAAACTACGACGCGTATTCTCGGTTGTGCCCTGTTGAGTGCATCAACCCAAGAGGGTACCCTGGATACACCGAATGACAGAAGTATGCCCAAAACCAGAATTGGGAGTCCCGTGCCAATGGCATAAACTGCAGGCAGCCCGAGTCCACCTGTGGACTTCAAAGCCAAAGGTATCAATACTCCAAAGAACAATACAGCACTGTAAGGGCAAAATGCTAGGGCAAAAATGACGCCAAGTAGAAATCCACCTAACATCCCCCAGTCAGCTATTTTTCCTCCCAGTGATACCAGTTTACCGCTACCTCGACCGATGGAGATTTTGTTGATGCTTAGCATAATCAGTCCGATAAGTATTAAGAGCGGACCAAGAACTGGCTCGCTTATCTGCTGAAGAGCCAAAGATACCCAGGGAATTTCAAGTCCAACCACAACCATTAGAATTCCAAGAACAGAATAGGAAAACATGCGCCCCAACGTATATAAGGCACCAGTTATTATGGCAAATTTTCTGTCTGTTACACGGCGAGTGACGTATGCTACGGCCGTTAGATTAGTAGCCATGGGGCATGGGCTAATAGCAGTAAGTAGCCCCAGCAAAAACGCTGAGGCTATCGGGATGTTCGCACTACCTGCCAGACTGCCCAAATCCATTATGTTTCACCATTGAGGCTTAGTTCGATAACATTTCTGATTTCGCTTTCAAAACGGTCAGTATTGCTTGTGCAGTCCCATGACCAAATCTCTTGTACATCCTTAACATGCTCCTCGCCATTTATTATCGTGTTTATGAATAGCTGTGAGCCTACAGCCCCATACTTCTGAACCAAGGCGTAGTTTTCTTTATCTCCTATGTTCAATATCTGAAAAGTGAGCAGGCCGCTATCGATCTGAGTTTGAAAATATTCACCTACAACATCGCTAACACGTTATTCGAAACAAAGGCATTTAGTACAACGTTGAGGTTGATGAAAGTACAACAGGGCGACTGCAACAGTTGATGTGGTAGTCGTGGATGGTGTTGGTGGTTCTCCTCCAGGTGCCTGTGTCTGCGGAGGTATTGTTGCGCTGCAACCTGGTAATACCATTAGCAAGAGGCCGACAATAAAGAGTGTAGATACTCTCAGGTATCTCTGCCATGAATTAAGAGAGCTGAATCGAGTTTTCATATCATACTCCTGATAATTGGCTGTTCTCAAGAGGGTACTTGCCTTTCATCTATGCTTGAGATCCTCTCTATTCCTTAGCCAGGGCCGTGGTGATATAAGTGGTCATTTCCGATTTTGATGGCACCTTACCGGAGCAGACCACTTTCTCATCAATAACCAGGCCGGGAGTGGTCAGGATAGGATATTCCATTATCTTCTTCACGTCTTTCACATATTCAATTTCAGCTTCAATTCCTAGCTCCTTGACTACCTCTCTGGTCATTTGCTCCAACTGATGACAGCGAGCGCATCCAGGTCCGAGAACTTTGATTTTCATATTTTCTACCTCCACTAAGATTTACTGGACGATTAATCCGAATATATGACCCGTAATGGTGGCAAACACTACCACGAGGATTATGTAGGTCAAAGTCTTCTTTGTGCCCATGATGTTTCTGATAACCAGCATATTGGGCAGAGAAAGCGCTGGTCCAGCCAGTAAAAGTGCCAGCGTTGGCCCTTTCCCCATGCCCAAGTTCATAAAGGCGCTAATGATGGGCACCTCGGTCAACGTAGCGAAATACATTAGCGCACCCAAAAAGGAGGCAATGAAGTTAGCAAGAAGGCTGTTACCACCTACCCAGTTAGTGACCGCAGCTTGAGGAACAAAAGTAGTGATAATCCCAGCGGCAAACACTCCTACCAGTAGCCAGGGAACGATGAGTCGAACAAAGCGCAGTGTTTCTTTCATCCATATGCCGAGTTCACTCCTGGTAAACCAGCGCCATAGTATGAAGGCCAGACTCGCAAGTAATATGCCGGTCAGGAACCAGTTCTTTGAGGCAGCGAAAATCAATATGCCTACCAGAACAGCGAAGAAAATTATCTGTTGCCACCATTTATTTGCTGCAGAGTCAGCAATCAGAGCATCAAATGCAGCCGGGTCCTTGAGAGCTTCTTCCTTACGGTAGAGTAGGGCCATAATGAGGCCAATGCCTGCTGCAAAGACCACAGCCCCGATAGCCCTGGCTAAACCGAATTCAAAGCCGAGTATACGAGCCGTATAGACTATAGCAAGGACATTGATCGCCGGACCTGAATAGAGGAAAGCCACAGCAGGGCCGATACCCGCGCCTCTCTTATAAATACCGCCAAACAGTGGTAAAACGGTGCAGGAGCAAACTGCCAGAATCGCACCGGATACAGAGGCTACACTGTAGGATAGCAGTTTGTTCGCTCTTGGACCGAAATAGCGCAGAACTGTTCCTTGCGATAGGAAGACGGCAATAGCCCCGGCTATAAAGAAAGCTGGAATAAGGCAGGTAAGAACATGCGCTGACAGATATTCAAGCAGTGCATTCCAACCACCCTGAACAAGTGCAATAATAATTTCCAAAGTAATTACCTTCGTAGCCAAAGATAACTGAAAGGTTTAGCGCTTTGCTTTCTCGGCACACATTTTCCTGACACAGCCGGGCCCCACACGTTCAGCCTTCTTGAGCCGCTCAAGATCTATATCCATCTGCCTGTTTCCCTTAGAAGCCCTAATATTTGCCTTCAAAATATCTTTCAAGTGCACGTCCATTCCGTTCCAGTCAATGGAATAAAGCGACCAGAGACCGTCTTTGCGTAACTTGAGAAAAGCAACATCATAGAGAGTACTTAATATTCGTGATGACTTCGATTGTGAGATCTCCAGAGCCTGCATAACCTCACAAACACAACATTCCCTATCCATGACAAGATTCAGCACCCTGAGCCTCGATTCATCCGATAGTGCCTTGTATACCTTAACCAACTCTCTCATTTGCTCCTCCCAAATAATATGCATAATCCTGCATGCAAACATATACTACGACAGATGTTTCTTACTGTCAATGTAACCTTATTTGACTATGCCTCACAGCAGGTCAATAAGCCAGTGATGGTTATGCATTTCATTGCGACAATTGCCTTTGACGGCAGCGACTGGATTGAATGTTGAGGCTGAAAACCAGCTTAAAATTTCTGTCTATTATGCACTCTGGCCTACCATAAAATCATAACTCCGGACATGGTTCTTATGCTCCGGTCTCAGCCGAATACAGGAGCCATCATTCAACCATAATCTGCTCCGCTGTGTAAAGCTTTCTGACCATTTAATACCCCCTCTCTTAATTTCCAGCCTAACATGAAACTGGACTCGTTTTCGGGGGGGGGCAGGTCAATCTGGGCTGGCCAGTTCTTCAACTGGTGTACTGATGCACTTGCCCACAACTTTACGGAAATGATATCCACTCATGCTTCCTCCTTGGTAGTTGCAGTTCAGTGATTTTCAACCCAAGATCATGAACTGATGTAAGTTCGATAGTGAGATAACACTTTAATGTTTTTACGGCGTGGGAATATCAATGTTGCTGATGAGCTGAGTTGTATCTAACCCCTCGCCACTCCCTTTATAGATCTTTAGGGTAACGAAGGTTTCTGTCCTCAAGATGCTGGGTATGGCGGAGACCACATGTTCCATAAAATAGGCAAACTCCCTAGGCGATTTAGTCACGACAATGGCGATGATCTCATACCTGCCAGTCACATTGGCGACGTAACATACATGTGGATTTTGGACTAGTTGCTCTGCCACCTGACGTAAGTCTGCCAGACGAATCTGCATTCCCATAATACCTATAAAGCTAAAGCCCAAACTAGATAACTCTGGAATGGCGGTTATTTTAATGACCCCCCCCCCAATCAGCTTTTTCAGCCGATTCCTGATAGTGCCTTCGGCAACGCCTATCATTTTGGCTAATTGCATATAGCTGCGTCGGCCATTTTTCTGTAGATCCAATATTAGTTCACGGTCAATTTTATCTAACTTCATCGGCAAATCAACTAACCTCCCCTATAAATTTTACAAAAAGTGAGACAGTATTAAACATATTATAGTTTTATACAATGCCTCAGGCTAAATGATTACAAAAAATCAAGCTATCATTTAGTATAATGCGTATTCCGTAATATTGCAAGGCTGTCAGGGCTTGACATGTTACGATTTTAGTAATAATCTTAATTAAGCATACGACATGATCTGGGCAAAGTAGGTTATCAACGATTATGCGCCTATATGAGTTTGAAGGAAGTGCTCTGTTTCACCAACAGGGTATTGCTGTTCCCGAGTACACCGTAACGACCAGTCCCGAAGAGGCACGGGAGAAAGCGCAGCTGATAGGGCTGCCTGTTATTATCAAAGCTCAGATACTAGTCGGAGGCCGGGGTCTGGCCGGAGGAGTTCAGACTGCCAACTCCCTAGAACAGGTAGGGGAAATCGTCCATCGAATCATGGATCGCCCAATAAAGGGCTTTTCTGTGCATCAAGTGATGGTGGCCCAAAAGGTGGAAGTAGAGCGGGAATTCTATTTGGGAGTTACCGTGGACGGATATAGCGGCACCCCAATGGTTATCCTTAGCGCTGGTGGTGGGGTCTCCATCGAGAAAGTAGCCAGAATCCATCCAGAACAGGTCGCCTCCAGACAGGTTTCCATCACTAAGGGTTTCTCTCTATCTGAAGCACAGAAAATGGCCCAAGAGGTGGGGTTGGAACAGGAAGAATTAGAGCAAGTAGCAGCTACTCTTCACATTCTCTATGATGTTTTCCGTAAATACGACACTTTGGTCACTGAAATTAATCCCCTGGTTCGAACTAGCAAAGGAAGCTACCTGGCTGTCGATGCCAAAGTGGAGATCGATGATGCCAGCCTGTATCGTCACCCCGACCTGCAAGTCGCCCTGGAGGATCGCATTCTCAATCCCCTGGAGCGGAAGGGCCACCAGATTGGTGTCACCTATGTGGACCTGCATGGAGAGATAGGAATTATTGCCAGTGGTGCTGGACTGGCAATGGCTAGCATGGACATCATCAGCCAGAGATTCCGCCCGGCCAACTTCCTGGAAACGGGAGGAGCCATCACCGCTGAACTTCTGTACAAAGTGATGGACCTGGTCTTGCAAAAGAAAGGATTGAAGGGGATATTTATCAACCTTTACGGAGGAATCAACCCCGTCCACGACGGAGCCAGGGGAATTGTCAGCTATATTCGGGAGCACAAGATTACCATTCCCATCGTAGCTAAGGTGTTGGGGAATCGTCAAGAGGAAACCTGGGAGATCTTGAAACAGCAAGGGATCACAGTAGTTACCGAGGTTGCTACAGAAAAGGCAGTTGAACAACTCGCACAGCTGTTAGAGGGAGAAAAGTGAGTATCCTACTTAGCCGAGAGACCAGAGTTCTAGTGCAGGGCATTACAGGCAGAGCGGGGCGAACCCAGACCAAATGGATGCTGGAGTATGGCACCAATATCGTTGCTGGGGTTACTCCTGGTAGAGGGGGCGAGGAAGTAGAGGGCATTTGTGTGTATGATACTGTCACCGAAGCTGTCGTCGAGCGAGAGGCAGAAGCTTCCGTGTTTTTTGTGCCTCCAGCCTCGGTCAAGGCTGCAGTTCTGGAGGCCATCGAAGCCGGCATTAAGCTCATCGTCATCGTTACCGAGCATGTGCCGACACACGATGCCATGGAAATCAGAGCGTATGCCAAGGGTCAAGAGGTGCGACTTCTGGGTCCCACCAGCCCTGGCATCATCACTCCCGGCGAAGCCAAGATGGGAATCATGCCAGGGAACATGTTCACGGCTGGTCGCATCGGGGTCATCTCCCGAAGTGGCACCCTGGCCTATGAGATCAGCGCTGATCTGTCAGCTGCTAGCTTAGGTCAAAGTACAGTAGTCGGCATGGGCGCTGACGCTGTAGTATTTACCAACATGCCTGAATTATTAGAACTCTTCGAAAACGACCCGGATACCGACCTAGTGGTGATCGTGGGTGAGGTGGGAGGTATCCAAGAGGAAAAAGCCACCCAGTTCATAGCTCATCACATGACCAAGCCAGTTATCGCTTATATCGCCGGGCGTAGTGCCCCTGAGGGTAAGAGGATGGGTCATGCCGGCGCTATCATCCAGGGCAGCATGGGCACATCGCAAAGTAAGGTAACTGCCCTCCGACAGGTTGGTGTAGAAGTCGCCGAGTATCCGCTACAGATAGTGGATCTGGTTCGGCGACGTTTGATTCACATGAAGGAGGTGACCAATGGCACTGAAGACAATCAAGGAATACTATGACTCTCTGAAAGACGTACATCCAACCGCTTATATTCTGGGGCAGAGAGTCGAGAACGCCTATGAACACCCATTAATCAAGCACATGGTAGCCGGGGTAGCACAAACCTATGCGCTAGCGCAGGAAGCGGAGGGTAAAAAGAAACTCGTAGCCAAGTCCGGGCTAATAGATGAAGAAGTGAGCCGCTTCGTTAAGTTCTACGAGAGCCGGGATGATCTTTTGGCCAAGGTCAGGATGCTGAAATTCCTCACCCAGAGAATCGGCACCTGCTTTATGCGGTGCACCGGTATGGATGCCATGAATGCTGCAGGTATTGAGACCTATAACTGCGACCAGAAGTATGGTACCAGCTACCACAAGAGACTGGTGAACTTCGTCAGGAACATGCAGCAGAACGACTTCACTGTCGCCAGCGGTGTGACCGATGTCAAGGGTGACCGCTCTAAGCGTCCGTCACAGCAGTCTGACCCAGATATGTATCTACACATCGTGGACAGGGATAACAAGGGCATCGTGGTTAGGGGAGCTAAGATACACCAGACAGGCTCCCTCTGTGCTCACTGGGCCCTGATTATCCCCACCAGAACCATGCAAGAAGCTGATAAAGACTACGCCGTCTCCTTTGCCGTCCCAATAGACGCTAAGGGGATGGTTCATGTCTATGGGCGGGGGACTCTGGAAGCCAGGGCCCTTCAAGACTGCGACCTGGGTAACATCCAATATAGCAAGTTTGCTCCCATGATTTTGTTCAATGATGTCTTTGTGCCATGGGAGCAGGTGTTCCTTGCCGGCGAGTATGAATACGCAGGTCCCATGGTGATTAACTTCGGCAACTACCACCGCCACTCTCACGGGGGCTGTAAGAGTGGTGTGGGTGATGTTATCATCGGAGCTGCTGCCCTGTCTGCTGATTACAACGGCCTGCCTCGGGTATCACATATCAACAATAAATTAGCTGAGATGCTGAAGACTACTGAGGCAATCTATGGCTGCTCCATCGCCGCTTCAGTTGAGGCCGAGCCAACACCCTCTGGTATCTACATGGTTGACCCGGTTCTATCCAATACCTCCAAGCTGTACGAAGGCAAAGAGCTACAGGAAGTAATCCGCATGATGATTGAGATTGCTGGAGGCTTGGTGGCTGATATGCCTTCAGATAAGGACTTTGAGAACCCTGAAATTGGCCCCCTGCTCCAGAAATACCTCAAAGGTGCCGAGGATGTGCCCACAGGGGACAGAGTGCACCTGTTCCGCTTGATAGAAAAGCTGGCTTTTGAAAGCAGAGATATCGTTTCTAACATTCATGGTGCTGGGTCGCCAGAAACCCACCGAATGACCATACTACGGAATGCAGATATCGAGTCGAAAAAGAAACTGGCTAGAAAACTGGCCGGCATTAGGGAAGAAATTTAGGAGTAACAAAGTAACTTCACACGGAATTGATGCAGGCAAAACTGGGGTTACAGTGAAAACCATATACAAACCCCAGTCTTGCTAAAGGAGCCAATATGAAAGAGAAAATGGAATATGACCCATGGAGTAAACCCCTGAAGCTGGACACTTTAGGTTAGGAAGGGTTGGCAAGGTCAAAATACTCTATAATGGAGGATAGAAAGGATTTTGCCATGAGGAATCGGAGAAGTTTCAGTATAGAATTTAAGAGGCAGGTAGTAGGGAAGTTATTCAGTGGAGAGAGCCGGCCTGCCCAACTCTGTCGGAGATACAACATCTCGCCGAACCTACTTTAGCATTGGAAATTGGTGTTAACTACCTGGGCAGCGGGTTTGGTGTAGAAACTGTACTGGCGGAATGGGATAATGAGTTTAAGGATAAAGGGCTTCTGTCGATTGCAAATGCGTATTACTCACCGGGCGCTGACACTATATTGGCTCATTATACTATAGAGAGGCTAAACAGTATAGATAGTGTAGACTTTAGATGGTCTATCGTCGATATAGTTCCATCTTCAGAGCATAGCCGACAATTATATTGGGGCTTTTCATTGGAAGGCATGTTACTACATCACTATACGTCTCCTGCCAAGCGTGTGGAGAATGGAAAGTTGGTGGAACTTCCCCCAAGGTCTGATCCAGAGATGTTCACTTTTAAGGGCCCAATCGGGAAGACTTTGGTAGATGATATGACAGATGAATTACTGGTCTACATTCACCAGTATTTCCCAGATATTCCGAATATCACCTTTAAGGAAGTTCTCTGTATTGAGTTCAATGAAAGAGGAGCAATTGTGAAGGGCATCAAAGATGGGCAGAAGGTAGAATACAATATACAGATGTGGCCTTCCGAATAGCTGGTACAAAAGCATAAGGACGCATGCTGTGTCAGGTTCGGTGGTTATGGGGGCACATTCAGAAATGGCAGCCCAATGGGGTCGATTGCGGTGTTGATGGCTAGAGGACAGATTAAGGCAACCGGATGTTTTGTCCCTGGGCTCGTGGAACCTACTGAAGAATTTATTAAGCAGGAAGTGGCCATGGGACAAAATGTTGAAATAACCAGGACAGCGCTGCTGTAATGTGGCTCAGGCTGTTCGTTTAATAGCAAACGATATTAAACGACATTGCCATGCACGAAAAATGAGTTACCACGGGTCTTCCCGTTTCTTCAGAGCACCAATGAGAGATTCGATGGCAATCGCTGCCAGAGTCAGGGTTTGGAAGGTTCCCTTGACGCTCAATCTTATTGCCAGTTTAGCCATAGATTCGTTGCTCGGAGCTTCGACTATATTGACGAAGTCATACTGGCCTAAAAGAGCATACTGGCTCAGTATCTTAATCCCCATATACTCCACCTCTTTATTAAGTTCTCTGAGCTTCTCAGGGTCTTCTTGAACAGCTTCCCTACCATTGTCAGTAAGCGTGGTAAGCATAAGATAAACAGACATCATTCCTCCTTTTAGCCATGTTATTTGATGATATTATGCAGGCATGGCTTACCTATTTGTCAATATAGCGGAGGATTTATTCTCTATTTTTATCCAACAACTAAGCTATGATATGATTTACCAAGCATGATAAAGCTCCTGTCTGGGAATGAAGCACTGGCCCTGGGAGCCTACCACGCAGGCGTAAAGGTAGCTACTGCTTACCCCGGAACTCCAAGCACTGAAATTCTTGAGTCCCTGGCTCGACACGAAGATATCTACGCCGAATGGTCAACAAACGAAAAAGTAGCTATGGAAGTGGCGATGGGGGCAGCCTGCGCCGGAATTCGCTCACTGGTATCTTTAAAACAAGTTGGATTGAATGTAGCGAGCGATCCTTTCATGGCAGCGTCGACAATGGCGGTCAATGCAGGGATTGTTATAGCTTGCGCCGATGACCCCGGAATACATAGTTCCCAGAATGAGCAGGACAATCGCCACTATGCCAAACTGGCCAAAGTGCCCATGCTAGAACCCAGTGATAGCCAGGAGGCCTATGAGTTCATGTTATACGCCTTTGATATTAGCGAAAAATTCGGTACCCCCACTCTGATGCTTACTACTACTCGTATATCACACTCAAAATCAGTTGTGAAGGTCCACCAGAAGCAAGCACCACTAGCCAGACAGGCAAGTTTCCACTATGATGTAGAAAAATACGTCATGCTACCAATCTATGCTCGGCTCAGACATTCTTTGATAGAAGAGCGCCTGACCAAACTAGCTACGTATGCCGAGACCTTTTCTTTTAATCAAGTATCGTGGGGCGAACGCCGCCTTGGCATAATAACCAGTGGAGTTGCCTACCAGTATGCCAGGGAAGTCTTCCCACAAGCTTCCTTTCTCAAACTGGGTATGACTTACCCTCTCCCCAAAAATTTACTCCTTAATTTCGCTGCTCAAGTGGACCGGATACTGGTTATAGAGGAGCTTGACCCATTCCTGCAAGAAAATATCCAGGCTATGGGAATAAAAGTTACAGGGAAGGAATTTATCCCCAGAACAGGCGAGCTAAACATAGATATTATTGAAAAAGCAAGCCGCAGCATTGGGCTGTTACCTGAAGTTTCGCCACAGCCTCTGAAAGACATGCCTGTAAAACTGCCCCAGCGTCCTCCCCTGCTATGCCCCGGCTGCCCTCATACTGGCATATTCTTTACTCTTAGCACGCTCGGAAAGCGTTCCAGGCCAACTAAATCCCTGGTTAAAACAGCAAAGGAATCGCCCCTGGTTATAACCGGGGATATAGGCTGTTACGCACTGGGCGCCTATCCTCCCCTCAATGCCATGGACACCTGCGCCTGCATGGGTGCCAGCATTGGTAATGCACTGGGCATGGAGAAAGCTGGCATAGCAAAGAAATTGATAGCTGTTATTGGTGATTCTACTTTTATGCATTCCGGCATCACAGGATTAGTCAATGCCGTTTATTCGGAAGGGCAGATAACAATAGTAATACTGGATAATCGCACCACCGCCATGACAGGCCATCAGGACCACCCCGGCACCGGTATTTCAGCACAGGGTAAAAAGACCAGGGCAGTGGACCTGGAGCAATTAGTTCGTGGCATTGGAGTCAGCGATGTCAGGGTAGTCGATGCATTCGATATGCAACAACTGAGGAATGCTGTCAGGAATGCACTGTATAGTACCGAACTATCAGTCGTCATAGTTCGTGGCGTCTGTGCAGTACTCGCGCCAAAAGGCTCTGAGCCCAGGGCCATTGATACAGAGAAATGCAACCGGTGTGGCATTTGTCTCCAACTCGGCTGCCCAGCCATTCAAAGGGAAAAGGAACAAATTTACATTGACGCTGCTCTATGTGCAGGTGACGCCTGTACAATTTGCCAGCAAATTTGCCCTCGCCAGGCGATAGACCTGAAATCCAGGATTGAGGCCATGAAACCACTATGAAGAAGCTAGATATACTTGTCGCCGGAGTAGGAGGTCAGGGTATTATTCTAGCCAGTGACATAATAGGCGAGACAGCTTTAAGCGCTCAATACGACGTCAAAAAAGCGGATACCTTGGGCATGGCACAACGAGGCGGCAGCGTGATAAGCCATGTGAGAATAGGCCAACAGGTACACTCTCCCTTAATCAAGAAAGGCGAAGCCGACATATTAATCGCCTTTGAGAAGCTGGAGGCAGCCAGGTGGGGTTATTACCTCCAGCCCGGAGGAATCGCCATCGTCAATAACCATGCACTCCCACCATCATCCGTTAATACAGGCAACGCGCAATACCCCAACGATCAAGAGATAACCAGCATCCTGAAACAACGAACAGACCGCATCTATTTCATTGACGGCACGCGCCATGCCAGAGAACTGGGCAATGTCAGAACACTCAATATATTCATGCTGGGAAGCGCCTCAGTTTTTATGCCCATTGAAACCCAGGTATGGGAAGATAGTATCTCCCAACACCTATCGCCAAATATTCGCCGAATCAACATCGTTGCCTTCCGTAAAGGTAGAGAGGAAATGCGAAGTGCCCATCTCGGATAAAGTACAGGAAAGTATGCTTGAGGGGTCCTGGATCAGGAGAATGTTTGAGGAAGGCACCACCCTCAAACAGCGCTATGGTGAAGAAAATGTCTTCGACCTTTCCCTGGGCAACCCGATGATGGAACCTCCTGCCGAATTTCGCCGTGAACTGAGAAAGCTAGCAGAACATCCCCTGCCAGGAATGCACAGATACATGGAAAATGCAGGATATGCTGAAACAAGAAAGTCTGTTGCCAGGCAGCTCTCCATGGAGACTGGTTTCAAATTTACCATGCAGGATATTACCATGACCTGTGGGGCTGCAGGGGCATTGAATGTAGTACTAAAAACAATACTCAACCCCGGAGACGAGGTTATTATATTCGCACCTTACTTTGCGGAGTATATCAATTATGTCAACAACCATGGAGGCGTAGCCAGGATTTTGCCTCCGGGGGAGCAATTTATACCCAACCTTGATATTCTCGAAGCTACTATAGGAGCCAGGACCAGAGCAGTAATCATAAATTCTCCCAATAATCCTACCGGTGTTGTCTATAATCAAAACTTCCTGCGTCGGCTGGGAGAAATACTCCACAAAAAAGAAATTCAATATAATGCGGAAATTTTCCTCATCAGTGACGAAGCTTATCGCAGAATCATCTACGATGGATTGAAGTACCCTTCAGTTTTACCTAATCATCCTCAGAGCATTATCGTCACCTCCCACTCCAAGGATTTATCGCTGCCAGGTGAACGCATTGGCTACATTGCCGTGAGCCCTGCCTGTAACCAGCGGCAGGAACTAGTAAATGGCTTTATCTTTTGCAACCGAACATTAGGATACGTCAATGCCCCAGCTTTGATGCAGCGCATAGTACGCCAACTGCAGCAAATTAGCGTTCCTGTAGCCGAGTACCAGAGAAAAAGAGATTTCCTGTATAGTAACCTTATCGAGATGGGATATTCGGTAACAAAACCTCAAGGGGCTTTTTATATGTTCCCCAGGTCTCCATTGGAAGACGATGTTGCTTTCGTGCGAGAACTGCAACAGATGAGAGTATTGACTGTGCCCGGTCGTGGCTTCGGTTCACCAGGATATATTCGCATATCCTACTGTGTTGATGACAAGACAATCGAAGGCTCTCTGGACGGTTTCCGAAAAGCTGCCCAAAAATTCAACCCAGGTTACAGACTCAAAAAGAAATGAAAGAGGCAAGATGACAGAGCAACCGAATGAAACGTCTGATGCCATGGCAGAATTGAAAGCCAATGCAGACAGAGAACCTATCGCTTCTTTTCTTAAAATGCAGTTGGTGGAGTTATCCGAGGGCCACGCCAGTGTAGCGATAAAACTAACATCTGAATACCAAAACTTCAACGGACTAATCTTCGGCGGTATCATTATGGCAGTGGCAGACCAATCATTTGCCTATGCATCCAATTCTCTAGCCTATCCTAGTGCAGCTTCCCAGTTCAATATCCACTTCCTGGCCAGTGCTAGTATTGGTGACGAACTCACCGCGGAGTGCCGGGTGCTGAAAAGCGGACGCAGGGTTGGCATCTCCGAAATAACAGTGACTAACCAGAATGGCAAGATTATAGCTAAAGCCACAGGCACAACCATTCCCATAACCAGACTCAATCATTGAGCGTCGTTCAACTATAGTATTCCAAAAACTAAAGGAGTTACCTGATAGTCAGTGGGTGTTCTTACCGCTTATTTTGACAAAACAATAACGATCATAATATAATGCTTATTGTTAAACTAATGAATACTACTGTGCTAGCTGGTTTTTACAAAAGGGGGCGATTCGGCTTCGTCTTTACTGAGCGCACATGGGTGCGCTTAGAGGCCTTGGTGTATATTAGCTAAATAGATAATTTTTAATTCGCTAATTTGAAATGGGTACCTCTAAGCAAGAGGTACCTTTTTCTTTTAGGTAGCACTTCTTAAAACGCGTGAACAACAAAACGAAAATGGAAACGAGAGAAAAAGAGAACACAATCCCCCAGATTATCCAGGGCAACTATGAAAAGTGGGGCAAGCAAACGGCTATGTGCATGAAGAAATTCGGTATCTGGCAACAATATAGCTGGAAGGATTACTATGAAAACGTAAAATACATCTCCCTCGGGCTGATAAGCCTCGGATTAAAACAGGGAGATGTAGTTTGCATTATCGGAGATAATGAACCTGAGTGGTTCTGGGGGGAATTTGCCACTCAAGCAGCCGGAGGTATTGCCACTGGAATATTCGTTGACTGTATTCCTTCTGAAGTGAAATATATTGCCAGTCACTCTGACGCCAAATTCGCCATAGTTAACGACCAGGAACAAACTGATAAGTTCATGGAAATCAAGAATGAGCTGCCTTTACTAAAAAAGGTCATCTACTGGAACCCCAAGGGGCTAAAGAACTATGACGAACCTATTCTTATCAACCTGGTCAAAGTAATAAAGCTGGGCAAGAAATATGAGAAAATTCATGCCGGATTGTTTGAGCGAAATGTGGAAACCGGCAATGGAGATGACCTTGCCTTCATTTACTATACCTCAGGAACCACCGGGTTACCCAAGGGTGCCAGACTTAGCCACCAGTCACTGATAAATACGGCCAGAGGATTTCTCAGTCGTTATCCCCTAAAACAAAACGATGATTTGATTTCTAACTTCCCTGCCGCATGGGTAGGTGATAGTTTCTTTGCTACTATTCCTCATCTATTGACCGGAGCCAAACTGAATTTTCCTGAGGAGCCAGAAACCATTATAGACGACACTCGCGAAACTGGCCCAAACTTCGTGATATATGGCCCCCGACAATGGGAAGGTCTGGTTAGTGAAATTCAGATAAAGATGCTTGATGCCAACTCCTTAAAACGCTTCTTCTATAATCTATTTCTGCCGGTGGGCTATAAAATAGCAGACATTCACCTCAAGGGTGAAACACCAAACTTTTTTTGGCGCGCTCTTCACAACATTGCCTGCCTATTTCTATTCAGACCACTTAAGGATAAGCTAGGGTTAAGTAAAGTCAGGTTCGCCGTCACAGGGAGTTCTGTGCTAAGCCTGGATACCTTCCGTCTGATTCATGCCATAGGTATTGAATTAAGGCAGACCTATGCGAGCACTGAAGCTGGCCTCATTTCTTCACATAGCAAAGGTGAAATCGATTTTGAAAGTGTAGGGCGGCCGGCGCTTGGCACTGAGGCCAGAATAAGCGATGAAGGAGAACTCCTGGTTAGAAGTGGTTCTATGTTTAGCAGCTACCATAAAAACCCGGAAAAAACCGCTGCTTTTTTGATGGATGGCTGGTGCCATACTGGAGATGCAGTCAATATTAACGCGAAGGGACACCTGGTATTCATGGATCGTCTGGATCATATGGGCGAGCTACGTTCAGGAATCAAATATGCTCCCCAGTATATTGAAGGCAGGCTAAGATTCAGTCCATACATTAAAGATGCCATGATTATAGGAGGCAAGGATAAAAATTTCGTCTCAGCTATAATAAACATCGATTTTGCCATGGCAGGCAAATGGGCAGAGCGTAACAGGTTACCCTATACTACTTTCGTTGACCTGTCTCAGAAAAAAGAGATTGCCGACCTGATACAAAAGGACGTGTTGCGAGTAAACAGCTACCTGCCCGAACCAGCCAGGGTAAGAAAATTTGTACTGCTGCACAAAGAATTCGACCCGGATGAAGCTGAACTTACCAGAACCAGAAAACTAAGAAGAGAATTTGTCGAAAAGCGATACGGACACCTAATAGAAGGTATGTACAACGACGGTAAAGATATAAAGGTCGAGGCGGCAGTAACTTATAGAGATGGTAGAAAAGGCATGGTAACGACTGGCATTAAAGTAAGGACAGTATCAGAGGGGGTTACAAATAATGGCTGAGCTTCTTCAATTTGTGATTACAGGGATAACAGTAGGCATGGTTTACTCGCTAATTGCCCTGGGATTTGTTTTAATCTGGAAATCCAGCGGCGTTGCCAACCTGGCGCTGGGGCAACTAGTATTGATTTTTTCATGGTTCACTTATGGCATGCTGGTTCAGGTTGGTCTTCCTCTCTGGCTTGGCTTTCCAGTAGTTATTCTTTTTGCACTGGGTTTAGGCTGGATGATCGAGAAATTCGTCCTGCGCCCACTTATTGCTCAACCTATTTTGTCTTTAATCACGGTCACGCTCGGCGTAGCCTTCTTCATTGAAGGTGCGGTAAGTTTCATCTGGCCTAAAAGCGTGGCAGCTTTGCCTCGTTTCTTCCCACAAGAGACGGTACACATAGGCACGGCAGTTGTCTCCCAGGAATACCTTTGGGCAGCAGTTATCTCCCTCATTCTCTTTGTTCTTTTATCTCTGTACTTCAAATACCACAGAATGGGCATCGTAATGAGGGCAGCCGCAGATGACCAGTTAGCAGTTCAAGCATGCGGCATACCGGTAACCAGGATTTTTTCCATGGCATGGATGTTAGCCTGCACACTAGCTGCTATCGGCGGTATACTTATGTCAAGTATCGGTGGTATAACCTTTGGTCTGACCGAAACAGGGCTTAAAGCTTTCTCAGTAGTGATACTCGGTGGTCTTGATTCTTTCCTTGGCGCTATCATTGCAGGACCAATAATCGGCCTGGCTGAAAGCCTTGGCGGTGGTTATCTAACTCCATTAACCTGGCCAGGCATCAGGGAAATCATTCCATTCATTACCATCATCATAGTTATGTTTCTGAAACCATATGGCTTATTTGGGGAAGCCCGCATAGAGAGGATTTAGTAAATTGAATGTAGATTTACCAGCAGGAACACGTAATTATACTTACATACAGGACATGGCGATTTTCCGAACCAGAACTCACTGGGGGTTGTTTTTGGGGCTGCTAGCCGCCATGCTCACCATGCCGCTGTACCTGGGGAATTACTGGTTAAGTGTCGCCAACCTGATTGGCATCACCATAATCGCTGCCACCGGATTAAATATCCTGACTGGCTACTGCGGGCAGTTATCCATCGGCCATGCTGGCTTCATTGCTGTGGGCGCCTACACTTCCGCCATATTAACTAACCGATTTGAACTTCCTTTCCTGCTAGGGTTAATCTGCGCCGGCCTTGTAGCGGGGCTCATCGGGATTATATTTGGTATTCCTTCCATGCGCGTCAAAGGCTTTTACCTGGCAATCAGCACCATTGCCGCCCAGTTTATCATTATCTGGGTCATCAATCACTGGAACAGCATGACCGGCGGTTTCACTGGCATAAGAGTACCACCAGCCTCAATTGGTGGCATTAGCTTTGTCAGCCAGGCCAGTCAGTTCTATCTAATCACAGCAAGCACAGCAATGTCAGTTTTCTTTGCCAGAAATCTAGCCAGGACCAGGTCAGGCAGAGCCTTCATCGCCATCAGGGATAATGACCTGGCTGCCGAGGTAATGGGCATTAACCTCTTCCGTTATAAGCTTACTGCCTTCTTCATTGGTTGTTTCCTGGCTGGAATTGCCGGCTCTTTACTCGCCCATCGAATTGGTTATATCAATGCTGAACATTTCACCTTAATGGACTCTATTCTGTATATCGCTATGATAATCATCGGTGGCGCAGGCACTACCATCGGCCCCATATTTGGCGTCATTTTTATCCAGATGCTGCAACAGGGAATAACACTCATTTCGCCAACGCTGGAAAGCACTTTCGCTCTGCCCGCAGGATTTACTACCGGTATTGGACCGATGGTTCTAGGATTGATAATCGTCCTGTTCCTGATACTGGAACCCAGGGGACTGGCACACCGATGGACATTGTTTAAGGCTTCCTATCGACTTTGGCCCTTTTCTTACTAATTCACACAAGGAGAATATAGTGAAATAACATAACTCAAAGGCAATGTAAATACTATTTAAAAAAGGAGGAGCAACAAATGAATTTGAAAAAAACACTAAAAGTAACGGGAGCCGCGTGTCTGGCATTGATCATAACTACAATACCGCTATTGAGCACAGGCTGCGCAGGGGAAATCAGTAATGCTGATAAAGTAAAGGTGGGTTTCAGCATCTGTTACACAGGGGCTGCTGCTGAAAAGGGACGTCCGATGGGCGATGGTAAACTGGATTGCATAAAATATGTCAATGAGGAACTAAACGGAGTTGACGGGCACCAGATCGAGGTAATATGGCGCGACAATCAATACGATGCCGCCAAAGCAGGCACTATTGTTAGCGAGTTAATGAACAAAGGTTGTTTGTTTTTCACTACCAATGCCTCCAAAATGATGGGTGCATCCATGGAAATTGCCAACCGCGCTGAATTCGCTGGATTCTCTGTTTTCAGCGCTCCAGCACTCACTCATCCACCACAGCACATCTATGGACAGATGCCTGATTATGGCGATGACTGGGCCGCCTTCGCCAGGTATTACATGGAAAACATCTGGCAAGGGAGTGGAAAACCTAAAATGGTACTGCACCTGTTGAATAACCCAACTGGTTATGGGGCCAGGGATGCAGCTAACGCCTTAGCCGACGAGATGGGAATTGATATTGTAGCCATCGAGGAACACAGCGCAACAACCATATCTGAAATAGAAAGCCTGACCAGAATTAAGGCACTAAACCCTGATATCCTGTACATATCCAGCACTCCACAACCTACTTCAATCATCATAAAGAATGCAGTGGAGTTGGATATGTACCCGGGTATCACTATTGCCTGTGGTCATGCTGGCTTCACCAGCGCTCTTACTGACCTGGCTGGAGCCAACGCTGAAGGCGTTTATGGTGTTTTCCCCACTGTAAACTGGGGTGACGATGTGCCAGCTATGGCTAAGATGACTGAATATTGCCAGAACTACCACCCTGAAGATTACGGCAACATGGATTACATTACCACATGGGCAGAGGGATTAATTGTGACCGAAATTTTAAGACTGGCAATAGAAAATGTGGGAGTTGATAACCTGACTCCACAAACAGTTGAAGAATATGGCTTCAAAAAACTAAACAACTTTGATGTTGGTGGCTTGCACGGTGCGGTAAGTTACACCCCAGGCGACAATCGATTGAGCAAGTCAGTCAGAGTTTTCCAGATACAGGATGGGGAGATTGTACCTATCAGTGGCTGGGTAGAAGCGCCATTGATAAAATACGAAGATTTTGAATGGTTCGGCAAATAAATAATCCCGGTGAGAGCCTCTGTCGTTGGGCATGAGGCTCTCACCGACATAAGGTTTGGCATGCTTAAATTAAATAGTGTAGAGGTTGCTTATCTTAATGTTATACGGGTGCTCCATGGTGTTTCTCTAAATGTAGAGGAAGGCTCAATTGTTGCTCTGCTTGGAGCCAACGGCGCCGGTAAAAGCACCACACTCAAGGCGATATCAGGACTACTCCACGCCGAAGAGGGAGAAATAACCGATGGCAACATTGAGTGGAACGGCAAAAGAATAGATAAAAAAAACGCCGAAGAGATAGGTAAACTGGGCATCATACAGGCACTTGAGGGGCATCGAATCTTCGAGCACCTCACGACAGAAGAAAATCTGCAGGTGGGGGCTTATCAACGCAGAGACCGTCATGCCATCAAAGAGGACCTGGACATGGTTTATGGCTACTTTCCCCGACTCAAGGTCCGTCGGCATAATACCGCTGGCTACCTCTCAGGAGGAGAGCAACAAATGCTGGTTATCGGCAGAGCCATGATGGCTACGCCCAAATTAATGATGCTCGATGAACCGTCACTGGGCCTGGCGCCACTGTTAGTTGAGGAAATATACCACATTATCAAGCGGTTCAATACTGAGCACAAAACATCAGTTCTGCTTGTCGAACAGAACGTCAGAATTGCTTTAAGTATTGCTCAATATGGTTATGTTATGGAAAATGGTCGAGTCGTGCTCGATGGTACAGCCAATTTTCTGAAGAACAACGAAGATGTGAAGGAATTTTATATGGGGCTATCTGCCATGGGCAAGAAGAAGAGCTACCGAGAAGTAAAACATTACAAGAGGCGAAAACGATGGCTATAACAAGTAATCAGAATGAATTCTTTGACGAATTGGAGATAATGGCTAGTGAAACAAGAGAGACCTATCTAAACCAGAAATTGCGTGAGACAATCGAGCATGTTTATCACCATGCGCCTGCTACCAGGGAGATATTTGACAGAGTCAAAGTCAATCCAGTCGAAATCCACACGACAAGAGATCTGGAAAAATTACCCATCACACGGAAGGTTGACCTGATAGAACTACAAAGGGAAAGACCACCCTACGGAGGTTTTCTTACTATCTCCATTGAAGATGTTGACCGTGTGTTTATCTCCCCAGGTCCGATTTATGAACCACTCCACACCGGGTCTATCAAATGGTTTGCAAAATCTTTCTATGCTGCCGGGTTTAGAAAGGGAGATGTGGTCATAAACACCTTTACCTACCACATGTCTCCAGCCGGCGTCTTATTCCACGAAGCACTGAGAGACTGTGGCGCTACTGTTGTCGTTATGGGCACAGGCAATACCGAAACTCAAATCAAAACTATGCATGATTTAAAGGTTACTGGTTTCGTAGGCACGCCCTCTTTTTTAATGAACATCATTAAAAAGGCGGAGGAAATGGGGCATAATTTTCGACAGGATTTTACCCTCAAGCGCGCCTGGTTTACAGGCGAGATGCTTCCGCCCTCATCTCGAGAAACCCTGGAAAAAGACTATCGGATTGCTACCGCACAGGCTTACGCAGTTACTGAGCCAGGCGGCGCCATCGCCTATGAATGCAACTATAAATCCGGCATGCACCTCATGGATGAATATGTAGTCGAAATAGTGGATCCCGAGACAGGAAAACAATTAGGCCCAGGAGAGATAGGCGAAATAGTGGTAACCCCAATTCACAATAAAGTCTGGGGGCTCGTCCGCTTTGGCACTGGTGATATGTCATCATATACCACCGAACCCTGTCCCTGTGGCAGGACAGCCAACAGGCTGGTCGCAATTATCGGCAGAACAAGTGACGCAGTCAAAGTGAGAGGTATGTTTGTCGTTGCCAGGCAAACCGAACAGGCAGTTCTTGGTTTAAAATCAATTTCCAAATCCCAGGTAGTAATCAGGCGCGAGGGGCAACGAGACGAAATGACTCTCAAAATCGAGTTGAAAGATGAAACAATAAACAGAGAAGAATTAGCCAGCGATTTAAATGAAAGATTCCAGAATCTATGTCGAGTTAAGATAGATAGAATTGAATTTGTGGGCAAAGGGAGCATTCCGGAAGAACATCAACAGATAATAGATGAAAGAATCTGGAAGTGAGCCAGCCACATTTGTTAAGGCTATTCTCCTTTCCCCAGGTAAGCTGCTATAACCTGCGGGTTGGTCTTAATTTCGTCCGGAGTGCCTTCGGCAATTTTACGTCCAAAATCAAGGACCACAATCCTGTCAGCTAAATCCATGACTACACCCATATCATGCTCGACTAAAACGATACACGTGACACCATCCTTCAAAACCGCAGCCTTGTTATAGGTATCTCCCTGCCCTTCAAATATATCAACGATAAATCGAGCGATGTCTTCCTTCTCCTCAAGGTTCATCCCTGCCATTGGCTCATCGAGGAGCAGGACTTTTGGGTCTAAGGCTAATGCCCTGCCCAGTTCAACTCTCTTACGCATTCCGTAGGGGAGTGTACCAACGATTTTCTTTCTAATCGGCTCTATTTCTAAAAAATCAATAATGTCCTCTACTATTTTACGATGCTCAATTTCCTCCTTACGAGCCCAGCCGAAATACAGTGCGCCGCTAACAAAATTCTGTTTCATAAGAATATGCCTGGCAGCCATTATATTATCCAGCGTGTTTAATCCAGTGTAGAGTTCGATATTCTGGAAAGTTCTGGCCAGTCCGAGGCGAGCTGCCTTATCGGGATGGATACGAGTAATATCCTGACCTTCATAATATATTGCACCACTTTGCGGCTTATAGAAGCCATTTATGCAATTTAGCAAGCAAGTCTTGCCAGCACCATTAGGGCCTATGATTGCCAGAGTCTCATTATCTCTTATGTCCAGGCTCACATCACTGAGGGCATTCACCCCATTGAAAGAAAGAGAGAGGTTCTCAATTCGTATCTTCACGTGGCTTTCATTGCTCATTTCTAATAACTTCCATCCCATTAAGAGGTCTAACTATTTATCTACAGATTTATTATGGACATTCTTTCTTTGCTTCTTCAGAAAGCAGCTTTTCCTTATATTGAATCACCCTGTGGCACTCCAGGCCTGTACACCCCAGTTGTCTTTTTAGTTGCTTACTCCTCTTCTTTAATAAATTGAGTGCATCTTTACCTGGCTCAGCATATTTTGTGTAACCAGTACATTCGACTGCCCAATCCCTGTGCACCAATAACGTTACTTCATCATCTACCACATCACAATAAACAGTAGTTGCCGTTACCTGCCAATTCGTCATGTCTATTTAAACCTGCTCCTCATTAGCAGCACTATATTAGCATCGCCCAAGTTGAGATTCAATAAGCATCCACTTTTCTATAAGCACTTTGTGCATCCATCCATTCTCGATGCTCGGGAATTGAATCGGCATGCAAGGTTCACAATTGACAAATTTAAACTGCCCATGCTAGCATTGCCTGCAGAATTAAATATAGGGAAAGGCTGAGAACGAGATTAGTACAGCTTAGAACAGAGTTCAGAGAGTCGGGTTAGCTGCGAGCCGATACTTATGTGAAGCTGGAATGGACTCGGGAGCCGCAGGCCGAAAAGTTTATAGCTTAGTAGGTTTTGCCGCAAAGGGTAGCGTTATCATAACCCAGGGTATAGAGACGCAAAAGGGATAAGCTGGCTCTGTACCTCGAAAAGAGATGGTCGCAATCCTCTCCCTTAATCGAGGAACGGCTAAGTAGGGTGGCACCGTGAAGGCTAAAGCCTCTCACCCCTTCGGGTGAGAGGCTTGTTATTTTATATTACTGGAGGTAATGAATATGCTTAACGTATTAAAAACATGGCCCCCGCGGGGGCATATATCAGTATTAGAATATAAAGGGTGAAAATTAAAAATAATTAAAAACAGGAAAGGAGATAAAAAATGGACAAGAGAACAAAGTTTACCTTAAGTGAGGAGGAAATGCCTCGATATTGGTATAACATTCAGGCAGATTTGCCAGAACCGTTACCACCAATTTTGCATCCAGCTACAGGAAAACCAGTAACACCCGAAGACCTGGCTCCCCTATTCCCCATGGAGTTAATAAAACAAGAAGTGAGCACTGAGCGGTGGATTGAAATACCGGAAGAGGTGCGGGACATCTACCGACTATGGAGGCCCACAACCCTGTACCGAGCACACAGGTTAGAGAAAGCCTTGGACACGCCAGCCAGGATTTTCTACAAATATGAGGGGTCCAGCCCACCAGGAAGTCACAAGCCCAATACTGCCGTGGCTCAAGCTTATTACAACAAACAAGAGGGAGTAAAGCGTATCAGCACCGAGACTGGTGCTGGACAGTGGGGAAGCGCCCTATCTTTTGGCGGTGCTTGTTTTGGCATTGAGATTAAAGTTTACATGGTCGCTATTAGTTATCACCAAAAACCTTATCGCCGCATCATGATGGAGACATGGGGAGGTAAGTGCGTGCCCAGCCCCAGCCCAGATACCAAAGTGGGACGAGACATGCTGGCGAAAGACCCCGATTGCCCTGGTAGTTTAGGTCTGGCCATTAGCGAGGCAGTAGAGGATGCTGTATCTCGCGATGATACCCATTATGCCCTGGGCAGCGTGCTTAACCACGTTCTGCTGCATCAAACTATTAATGGGTTAGAGACAAAAAAGATAATGGAGAAAATAGGTGTTTATCCCGACATCATTATAGGTTGTATTGGCGGCGGCTCAAACTTCGCCGGCATGTTTTTACCTTTCGTCAAGGATAAAATCGACGGCACAAAACCTGACCTGCGCATTATCAATGTCGAACCCACAAGCTGTCCTACCATGACAAAAGGGCCATATGCCTATGACTTCGGTGATGAGGCCGGGCTCACTCCACTGCTCAAGATGTTTACATTGGGACATGGCTTCTTCCCGCCTCCAATTCATGCAGGAGGGTTGCGCTATCACGGAATGGCTCCCATCATCTGCCACCTGCATAAACTAGGATTCGTTGAAGCCAGGGCTGAGCACCAGCTCGGCACCTTCAAAGCAGGTATAACCTTCGCTCGCACCGAGGGCATTATCAGTGCCCCTGAGCCAAACCACGCCATTAAGGTAGTTATTGATGAAGCCCTTAAATGCCGCGAATCTGGTGAAGCAAAAACTATATTGCTGGCCCACAGCGGACATGGCCACGTCGACATGGCTGCCTATGACGCCTACCTCTCAGGCAAACTTCAGGACTACGAATATCCCGATGAGAAGATAAAAGAAGCATTAGCTCAGTTACCAAAGACAGGATAAGAGAAAAACAGTGGGTGCCATAGTAAATGCTTACTATGGCACCCACTTACAAATACTTTATAAATACACTTCTCACATAGCCAGGGCAAAACTGGTCAGTTTTCATTTGATAAATTGCTAAGGCATCCTTTTTATCCCTCCCTTTACAAATGAAAAGCATGTATATAATATTCATGTAGTGAAACTAGCATTCGCTGGTTTGCCACTATACTGATATTGCAAGAACGTAACGCATTCCCATGCACAGTGTTAGCAAATGAATAAAGATAGCAGTAGATACAATGGGTGGCGACTATGCACCTGAAGAAATAATTAAGGGGGCAATTATGGCTGCCCAAAAAGGAGATGTGGAATTCTTGCTGGTTGGGCCATGAGAACATAACTAACCACATTTGGATGTGAACCCCCTCCCACAGGATAACCTCCACGTCCTCATATCCAAATCTTATACCTATTGGCTTTTAACATTTCGGCTTTATGCCATTGCGAGAATATGACGAGAATAGTGTTTTTCAGATAATAACGATAGTGCTATAATGAATTACGCAGCCGAAATGTTAAAGAAACTCAGATATGTCTTTATCGCGTTAACGTTAATAAGTTTCACTACAGTTTTCTGCAGTTGCTCTTTTTCCTTACCGTGGATACCTGCTTCACCTTCAACCAGTAACTCAACTGAATCTACTATTCCTGAGTGGACATTTCCTCCGGAAAACTCCCAACCAGCGCAACCATTACCCGATATCACCAGCGTTGTTACTGAGGCAATGCCCTCCGTCGTCTCTGTTATCACTGAGATGACAGTTTATGATATTTTCAATGAAGCACACAAACAAACTGCCGCCGGATCTGGTTTCCTAATTCACAGTGAAGAAGGAAACGAAGGATATATCGTTACCAATAACCACGTAGTGCAAGCTGCCAAAAGCGTGCGGGTGAAACTATCCGATGGCAGAAGCTTTCCTGCTGACGTGGTAGGAACGGACGCCTTAACTGATCTGGCAGTGCTCAAAATAGATACAACCGAACTGCCTTACGCTCACCTGGGTAATTCAGATGTGCTTGCCATAGGTGACTGGGCAGTGGCTATCGGCAATGCTCTTGGAGAAGGCATATCAGCAACTCACGGCATTATCAGCCGTTTGGATGTTGAAATCAGTGTCCAGGGAAATGTTCTCCGTGGCTTAATTCAAACTGATGCGCCCATCAATCCTGGCAACAGTGGGGGGCCACTGGTAAATATATCAGGGGAAGTGATAGGCATAACCAGCGTTAAAATGGCTGCTGCTGGGGTAGAAGGCATGGGTTATGCTATAAGTATTAATAGCGCTAAGCCCGTTATTAAAACCTTAATTAAGCAAGGCTATGTATCTCGCCCATGGCTGGGAGTAGCCTTATACACTGTAGACCCTTATATAGCTGCTGCAAATGACCTCTCAGTTAATGAAGGAGCATTTATTGTAGAACTGGTTAGCGGCAGCCCGGCTGATATTGCTGGGTTAAGGGAAGGAGATGTTATCGTCCGCTTCGAAGATAAAGTGATAGCCAATGTAGATGACATGGTACAGGCTATCCATAATTGCCAGATTGGGCAAAAGGTAGAAATAATGTTTGTCAGAGGCGAAAGTAGCAAAACAGTATGGGCACAATTACAGGAGAGCCCACCACCCCAGGATTAACCCACTCTCTTTACTGCCAGCAAAATATCGCTGCCCGAAACACGATATTTCTCAGTATGAGACTCATCGGGAGGAAGGCCATCAACGAGTTCCTGTGATAAGGTTTCCCGCTTGATATAATCTGCAAAATCAATTATGACTCGTTTAACTGAATCCTCTGTCTGATAATAAGCCACGATGTATTCAGCAACATCAAAATTAGCAGCACGACGCATAACCTGAATATACCTCACAATCCCCCTGCTTATCCCCTCCGCAGTCAACTCTGGCGTCAACTCGGTGTTTATAGCTACCCAGCGCCCCCCATCAACAGCCACGTTATAACCAGGTACTTCTAAGAAGGATTCTTCAAAAGAGAATTCTATATTTTTGACATTTATCTCCTCTTTTATTTCAGCGGCCAATTTGACCAGGGCATCTGATTCCTCTTTAGATTCCACCTTGGCTATGGCTTTTGCCAGAGGTTGGCGTACTTTAATTCCTGCCTTCTCACGTGCTGCTCTACCTAAACTTGATATTCTCCTGATCAGGTTAACTTCCCTGTTCAGTTTATCATTTATTTTAGCTTCATCAACTAAAGGGAAATTAGTCAGGTGCACACTTTCTTTAGCTTCAGTAACAACAGAGCAGGCCAGATTTTGATAGAGCTCCTCAGCGATAAACGGCGTAAAAGGTGCCAAAAGTTGAGATAGGGTCGCCAGACACTGATACAGTGTAGTATAAGCTGCCATTTTATCAGTATCATTCTCGCTTTTCCAGAATCGGCGTCGATTGCGCCTCACGTACCAATTAGAAAGGCTATCGATAAAGCCCTGGATATTGCGCGCCGCCGAAGTGGGTTCATAATTATCCAGTGCCTCAGTCACCTCAACTATAAGCAGATTGAGTTCCGAAATAATCCAATTATCCAGCTCGGTAAGAGATACTGAAATTGAAGGTTGGGGAACAAAGTGATCAATGTCGGCATAGAGAGTAAAGAAGGAATAAACATTCCATAAAGTAAGCAAGGCTTTTCGCATACTATCATTAAGCATTCGAGAAGAGAAACGATGAACATTTTCTGCTGGAGCAGAAGTCAACAAATACCAACGGAGAGCGTCGGCACCATATTCATTAATCACTGTACCGGGGTCGATTACATTGCCTTTAGTTTTACTCATCTTCTCACCATGCGCATCAACAACATGCCCCAGGCAAATCACATTTTTGAAGCAAGGTTTGCCGAACAGCAAGGTAGATATAGCATGCAAGCTGTAGAACCAGCCTCGCGTTTGGTCAATAGCTTCACATATAAAATCAGCAGGAAAATTTTGCTCGAATTGGTCTTCATTCTCGAAAGGGTAATGCCATTGGGCTACAGGCATAGCTCCTGAATCAAACCAACAATCAGCCACTTCAGGGACACGGCGTAATTCACCACCACACTCAGAGCAAGTAAAAGTAACCTTATCCACATAAGGGCGATGTAAATCTAAAATTCCATCCAGTCCATCGACATTTGGCTTTTCTTTCAATTGATCAACACTGCCGACACATTCATAATTGCCACAAGAAGCACACCCCCAAATATTAAGAGGCGTCCCCCAATACCTTTCCCTGGAAAAAGCCCAATCAACATTGCTTTCTAACCAATCGCCAAAGCGGCCATGCTTAATATGATTTGGATGCCAACCTATTTCCTCATTCCCGGAAATAAGTTTATCCTTTACCGCCGTCGTCTTGATATACCAGGCTAGTTTGGCGTAATAGAGAACAGGTGCACCACATCTCCAGCAAAAGGGATAGGTATGAGTGATTTTTCCACTGCTGTAAAGCAAACCACGTGATTTAAGGTTATCAAGGACAAGAGGGTCAGCATCTTTAACAAATTTGCCAGCAAAAGGATAACTGCCAGTGACTTTCCCCCCCAAGTCCACGGGCTGAACGAAATCAAGACCATTATTCATTCCCGCATCAAAATCAACTTCACCAAAAGCGGGAGCCATATGGACAATGCCCGTACCCTCCTCCAGCGAGACAAAATCAGTACCAACTACCGGATAAGTTAAATTTTTCTTTGCTGCCTGTATATTCAGAGAAGGCAATCTCTTGCGATCCACACCAAAATCATGTGGGTTAAACAAAGGTTCATATTCAAGATGTATGAGGCTATTGCCCGATATAATACCCACTTCCTCATAGTCCACAAGTTCAGTTTGCGTTACACGTTCTCTGGCCAGAATAAGGTAATCATCTTTCCCTTCCATCACGCTGTACTCAGCACCAGGAGCTACTGCCAATGCAGTATTGCCGGGCAAAGTCCAGGGAGTAGTTGTCCAGGCAAGAAAGTAAGCAGGCTTCTCAGCCAAAGATGAAGGCTCAAGAATAGAGCAAATATCCGAACCATGTTTCAATAACGAAGGAACATGCAGTTTAAACTTTATGTAAACCGAAGGGTCTTCAGTGTCATCCCGGTAACCAAGGGCTATTTCATGAGAACTGAGCGATGTGCCACATCTGGGGCAATGTGGCGTTACTTTATATCCCCGGTAAATCAACCCTTTATCCCATAATTTCTTCACTATCCACCAGCAAGATTCAATATAGCTATTATCCAGGGTTATATAAGGATGTTCTATATCTAGCCAATAACCCATACGCACAGTCATGTCGTCCCATTCCTTGATGTATTGAAAGACATTTTCCCTGCACTTCTGGTTGAAGCGAGCTATACCATATTCCTCAATTTCAGACTTGCTGGTAAAACCAAGAGAACCTTCCACCTCAAGCTCTACAGGTAATCCATGGGTATCCCATCCTGCCTTACGTGGCACACGATAACCTTTCATGGTCTTGTAGCGACAAATGATATCTTTGAACAATCGAGATAACACATGATGAATGCCCGGTTTGCCATTAGCTGTGGGAGGGCCTTCATAAAAAGCGAAATTCGGTGATCCCTGTCTCAATTCGAGGCTTTTGCCAAAAATATCATGTTCGCTCCAAAAATGAAGGATTTGCCGTTCTATCTGGGGAAAACTAGTTTTGCTATCTACCTTGTGGAACATGAATTAGCTTCTTTTCAATGAAATGACTACTCTTCTGTCCGTGCCTTCACCTGTGCTGTGAGTAACGACGTCAGAATGATCAGTTAAAGCTAAATGAATAATGCGACGTTCGGCAGGCGGCATTGGGTCAAGACTTATAGGATGCCGCTTTAATGTCACCTGCTCTGCTAACCTCCAGGCCAACTCGTCCAAAGAATCGTAACGTCTCTTTCTGTACCCACAAACATCAACATTTAATGGCAACCAGGCTTTCAGTTGCTCACTCACTATGAGCCTAACGATATATTGCAAGCAATCTAAGGTCTGCCCATGTCTACCAATTAAAATGCCCAGGTCATCACCTTCAATATCCAAAGTTACCCGCGTCTCATTACCCGACACATCAACTGTGCCTGTTAGTCCCATTAATCTGAGTAAAGTTTCCAGTACTTCTACAGCTACCTGAGTACCTTTTCCCTGCGTAGCTAACAATTCTACTTTTACCACCGCTTCCTCGCCACCTATTCCAAGAATCCCCGACTTACCCTCTCTAATAACTGTTATTTCAAATTGATCACGGTTTATGCCTAATTGTTCTTCTGCTTTCTCAATTGCTTGCTCCACAGTCGCAGCAGTTATTTCCATTTCTTCCTCTTTCATTTTACGAATCCTCGATCCTGCCAACTCGTTTCAAGCAAGCAATGCCCTTTCTATCGCACCTTCCTGATACCTTGATTAGCCATCGATTGCTCTGTAGAGGAAAATGACAGGTAACCCCAACCATCACCAATAAAATATTGAGTTATAACGCCAATCACATTGGAAATCAGCCAGTAGAGAGCCAAGCCACAGGGAAACATCAAAGCAAACATGCCAAACATAAGCGGCATCATCAATAACATCATACTACTTTGTGATCGCTGTTTAGGGTCGGTGGATGGAGCAGTCGTCATTTTCTGCTGCACCCACATTGTACCGCCAACCAAAATAGCTAAAATTAAACCGCCAATTCCCGAAGCACTTCCCTGTTGTCCAAGGTCAAGTCCCAAAAAATAACTATTCAGAGGAATTGCACTGTTTACTATTTCCCATGAATAAAGGTGCTGCGCCAGGTCAAGTAAATTCTCGGGGGCAGTAGCCAGTGTTCTTATAACAGATTGATAAAGAGCAATCCAGATAGGAAACTGGACTAACATGGGCCATATACAACCTGCAGGATTAACGCCAGCCTCTTTATAGATTTTCGCCATTTCTTGCTGAAGTTTCTGCTTATTTCTGCCATATTTCTTTTGCAGCTCCTGAATCTTAGGCTGCATGCCCTGCAATGATTTAGTAGAGCTGAGCTGTCTTAAAGTAAGAGGCAGCAGTACCAGTCGAACTATAATAGTGAGGATAATAATAGCCAGTCCAACTCCTATCTCTTCAGGCAAACTGCTGGCTAAAGCAACCAACCCATTAAGCATTGGGTCAAGGATAATCAAATTCCACAAATTCACCATGTTAACAAGCCTTTATTCAATATCCAGGGGAAATTTCCAACTTATTCTCGCTCGAGCAATATCTACAGCATAGAGGCAATTATTTTGAGCACAAATATAGGCTATGCCATCCTGTACACAAATATGCCCCTTGATAGAAGCATCAATAGATTCTCTCTCGTCATTCTGTGGGTCATCCGGGTTACTAATTCGCTGTCCGTCACCCGTTTGCGCATTAACAAGGTACACATCACCAGACTTACCAGAATCGCAAGTCACCACTAATAAATCACCTGCCATGGCTGGTGAAGAAACAATGCTACTTCCAGCATCGAACTCCCATAATTCGCTACCCGTCCTGCCATTAATAGCATACAATTTACCATCAAGGCAGCCAGCATAAACAATATCACCATCGACTACTGGAGCTGCCCAAAACCAATTGCCACCAGTGAATTCCCACAGCGGCTTGTCTTGGCCCACTTTCACAGCATATAGATTGCGGTCAAATGAGCCTGCAAATATAGTGCCCTCATAAAGCACCGGGGCCGAAACAAATCCTACTTCTGCTTCAAAGACCCATGGTAATAAACTGCCATCGCTGGACGACAAAGCATAGATATGGCCATCAAAAGTAGCCACATAAACCGTACCCCCATCAACCAGCGGTGTTGTCCATAATTTGCCATCCAGAGGAGCAGACCTCCACTTTTCATCGCCATAAGCCATATCCAGTGCATAGATTCTGCTATCCGAACTGCACACATAGACAGTGTCATTAGCTACTACAGGACTGCCCACAATAGATTCTATGGCATCATCCGTCCTGGGGTAAGTCCATTCTCCATCTTTCGCCTGTGGAAAGGGCAAATTCTGGCTCCTGATTAAAGAATTTAGCATTAAAACTTTGCCGTTGTATATGCCAACACAAACCATGCCGTTAGCTGTAACAGGTGTGCCATATATAACAACCGGAACAGATGAGCTGCCGCACAATGTACCCCTGGAAGGCAGAGTAAAGGTGAAAGGCCATTCTCCACTGGACGAAGAGGGAAACGGCAAGCCCTGGTCACGCGCCGAAGGGTTTATCGCCATTATTTT